>ENA-OQKC01000171-OQKC01000171.1-human-gut-metagenome-genome-assembly--contig:-NODE-171-length-27375-cov-3.958015_pt1 | contig 27375 bp, 27 predicted proteins | sample MGYA00242774_ERZ504790 | MGnify/ENA primary metagenome ERZ504790 (study PRJEB26092, sample SAMD00036419) | human gut metagenome | host: Homo sapiens | study: EMG produced TPA metagenomics assembly of...
ATCACAGATTACATCCAGCTGGTAAGCCGGGCGGTTTTTCTTCATATAGACCGGGATGTAATGGACATCTCTTGCGCCTGATCGCAGCAGTTTTCCCATGCAGTAGCCGAGCGCCTCGCCGGTGCAGTCATCAATGTTGCACTCCAGCTTCCAGATCGTATCTTTCTCGTCGTTTTCTTCTGTTTCGAGCATCATCGCACGCAGCAGTGACGGGCGCTCATACGTCCGTTTTCCGGCGCCAAGACCTGTTCTGGTACATTTGAAGGATGCCGGCAGTGTCTCTTTGGTACGGATTGCCGCAACAATGGCTGCTCCGGTCGGTGTGACCAGTTCACCCTGGATTCCGGTCGGAACGAGGGTCAGGCCATGTGCCTGTACGATATTTAAAACAGCCGGTACCGGAACCGGAATCATGCCGTGCTGGCATCTGACAAAGCCGCTTCCCTCGCTGAGACCCGTCACGATAACTTCATCCGGCGCCAGGTTATCCAGGCAGACAGCGGCAGCCACAATATCCACGATGGAATCGACAGCTCCCACCTCATGGAAATGCACCTGATCAAGCGGCACGCCGTGGGCTTTTGCTTCCGCTTCGGCAAGAATCTGGAAAATCCGCTCCGCCAGCGCTCTTGCTCCCGGTGTCAGACCGCCGCTGCGGATAATCGCAAGAATCTCCGGCAGCCCGCGGTGCTCATGATGGTGATGATGCTCCCCTGTGTGATCGTGGTCATGATGATGCTCGTGATCATGTGGATGGTCATTCACTTCCGCCCCATCCCCGTGCAGATACGCCATATCGTGATCATGGTTCTCATGCTCTGCATCCAGAATCACATTGAAATCGCAGGCATCCAGCCCCGACTTTTTCACTCTTGTAATCGCAATTTCGTATCCCGGCAGTTTCAGGCTTTCCAGTGATTTCTCCAGCACTTCCCGGTCTGCTCCCAGGTCGAGCAGCGCTGCAACGGTCATATCCCCACTGATTCCGCTCCCGCACTCCAGATATAAACTTTTACTCATCTTGATGTACTCCCATTCTGTTAATCTGTGTTGCAATATATCCGGCTCCATAGCCGTTGTCGATATTCACGACAGCAATTCCGTTCGCGCAGGAATTGATCATCGTAAGCAGCGCCGAAAGACCGTTCATGCTGGCCCCGTAGCCAACGGATGTCGGAACAGCAATCACCGGCTTGTCCACCAAGCCGCCGAGCACGCTCGCCAGCGCCCCCTCCATTCCGGCAACGGCTACAACGCAGTTGGCGCTCTGAATCGTATCGAGACGCGACAGCAGGCGGTGGATACCGCTCACACCGACATCGTAGATACGCTCAACGTTTGCACCGAAGTATTCTGCGGTCTGCGCCGCCTCCTCGGCAACGGAAATATCCGCAGTTCCAGCCGTACAGACCGCAATTTTTCCGATCCGCTTCTTGTCTTTCTTTTCTATTTTTAAAATATGGGACAGCGGATCATACACCACTTCCGGAAACTTTTCCCGGATCAGCTCATACTGATGCTCACTGGCTCTCGTTCCGAAGACCTCCCCATCCTGCTCGTACAGACGCGTAAAAATCTTCAGCAGATGTTCATCCGCCTTCCGCGCACAGAAAATGACCTCCGCAAATCCGCTCCGGATTTCACGGTGCGTATCCAGCTTCGCATATCCCATCTCCTCGAACGGCTCTTTTTTGAAATATTTCTCTGCCTCCTCGATCGAGATTTCGTTGTTTTTTACTTTTTCTAATACTTCTCTTGCCTCCAAAACATTCACCTCGTTTTTCTTTTTTCCCTTTTCTTTCACACCCACATACGGTACAACATAAAAAGAAAGCCGAAACCTCTGCTCTGCCAGAACCTTCTCTTTTCTGACACGGCAAATCTCCAGCTTTCTTTATTTTAAACTATGAAGTGCACTTTAAGTCAAGCAGATTCTATACACAAGTATACCCTGCTTTCTGCGTTCCCGCAATCCCTTCTTTTGGCGGTGTGGGTCATCCTGCGTATGGAATTGACTCAAAATATTCATGTTCATCGACACCGTCAATCGTATGTGGAAAACCTTCCGCAGTTTCTATATGGATTCGGCACATCGTTCCATCGGAAAGTTCTGCATCCACATACGTTGTTCCATCTGTCTTTTTCGGAGTCAGCTCTGTTCCGGTCGTAAGCACGATGTTTTCCGGGTTTCCATTGCTGTTAAAAATTTCTGCCGTCAGGGTCGTTCCCTCCTTGACAACCAGCGGTCCTGTCAGCCATCCGATTGTATAGGCATCTTCTTTTGCCTCTGGAAGTCCATCTGCCCCAACACCAACCGTTCGATATCCTGCATATGTCCCAAGCATATAGATCCTGTCAGCCCACTGGAATGCATTCACATCCTGAATTCCTTCGTCTCCGATTCTTCCCTCTGCTTTTCCCGCTTCTGCAATTTCATCAGATGTTACCCGAAAAACCGTCACAGAATGCATGAGATCTTCGCCATAAGATTCCTGATACAGATAATGATCACCATCTGCACTTCGAATCATCCACGTCTCTTCATATCCGCCATACAGTTCTTTCTGATATACCAGACCGTCACAGTTCATCTGCATCGTATAAGCATAAAGCTCCAGATTATGATTGTCCTTTCCATCCCCCTCAAAGTAAAGGAAAATTCTTCTTCCTTCCCATCCCCGTCGAAATCATCCCGGTAAATTTCTCCTTCTGAGAGCTTCACTGCCGTGGCACCTTTTTCGTTCTCTGCTTCCGCACCCTCCGGCACAGCATCCCCCGATCTTTCTGAACTCGCAGCTGTACTTTCTGATCGATTTCCCGCCTCACCTTTCTGAGCTACTCCGCATCCGCTTACCATCGCTGCCGTCAGGCATGCTGCCATGATCCATGCATATTGTTTCATAAAAATCCTCCTTTCTCTTACACCGATCGTCTCTTGATAACTCCATTATACAGAATCCTTCCCCCCCTGCAAGCGATCTCAGAAATCGTAAGATATTTTAAGCAAAACGTAAGAATCCCCGCCGATGCCGCATCAAATGCCGCACCGCCGGGGATTCTGTAAGTTTAACTGTATTCCGCTGTTTTTTATTTCTCTGTTTCTCTTTTCTTATCCAGTTTCACATTGCGGAAGTACAGCACCATATCTACGGTGATCTCTGCAATGTTCAGGAAATAGAAAGCCCATGCAAGGAAAAAGATCCAGTCTTTGTCCGGATTGTTCATATAGCTGATAAATTTGTTGGCAATACCGAAAATATATCCGATCCAGATGAACACCTCAAAGTAAAGGCTCTTTCCTTTTGCTGTTCTTGAAGTCCAGGATTTATAAATGGACAGCGGCCAGGACAGGCCAAAGCACAGGATCATCAGTGCTTCCAGTAAGTGGCTTATCATTTCTACAGTCATGTTTTTCTTCCTCTTTCATTTCTTTTTCTGCCGAAAGTCGCTTGCAAGTGTTAATGCCCTGATGTCTTTCCAGCTTAAGAGCTGTCTGATTTTTTCAGACAGCTCTATGGTCTCTCTTGTATTTCGTCGTTATCATCATTCACAGATACCCGGCGAAACGTAACATTTAGTCTTCTTTATGCGCTTCTAAGTATTCTTTTCTTCCCATCTCATACAGATTGTTTCCGTAGCTGTCAATAATAACAAACAGTGGCATATCTTCTACTTCCAGACGGCGAAGTGCCTCTGCGCCGAGATCTTCGTATGCGATCAGCTCTGCTTTTTTGATGCATTTTGCAAGCAGTGCGCCGGCTCCGCCGATGGCTCCGAAGTATACGCCATGATATTTCTTCATGGCTTCTACCACTTCCGGAAGACGTGCGCCTTTACCGATCATTCCTCTTGCGCCTACGGACATCATGGTTGGAGCATACGCATCCATACGGCCGCTGGTGGTAGGACCTGCAGATCCGATGACCTGGCCTGGTTTTGCAGGGGTCGGTCCTACGTAGTAAATCGTAGCGTCTGTCGGATCAAACGGGATTTTTTCTCCTCTTGCGAGCGCTTCACACATTCTCTTGTGGCCTGCGTCACGGGAGGTATAGATGGTTCCGGAAAGATATACAGTATCTCCGGCATGCAGTGTTTTTGCCAGTTCTTCTGTTAAAGGCAGCTGAATATGTTTTTCCATGATCAGATCACCTCCGTTTTATGACGGGTAACATGGCAGTTGATGTTGACTGCACACGGCATTCCCGCGATATGAGTCGGCATTGTCTCAATGTTGAGGCCGATGGCTGTGGTCTTTCCGCCAAAGCCCTGCGGTCCGATGCCGAGTTTGTTGACTTTCTCCAGCATTTCTTTTTCCAGATCTGCGTAAAACGGATCCGGGTTCTCGGAATCGATCGGGCGCATCAGTGCTTTTTTCGCAAGCAGTGCACATTTATCGAAGGTTCCGCCGATACCAACGCCGACTACCATAGGCGGGCATGGGTTCGGACCTGCTGTCTCAACAACTTCCAGGATGAAATCCTTGATTCCCTGAAGACCTGCGGACGGTTTGAACATACGGATCATACTCATATTTTCGCTTCCGAAGCCTTTCGGGCCTACGGTAACTTTGATCTGCTCGCCAGGAACGATCTCGGTGTAGAGCATAGCCGGTGTATTGTCGCCGGTGTTTCCTCTTCTGACCGGATCTTTGACAACGGATTTTCTTAAGTATCCTTTGTCATATCCTCTTCTGACACCTTCGTTGACTGCCTCTGCAAGATCTCCTCCTGCGATGTGCACATCCTGTCCGATTTCCAGGAAAACACATGCCATTCCGGTATCCTGGCAGATCGGCACGTTCTGTGCGTCTGCGATCTCATAGTTTTCTACGATTTTGTCCAGAACACCTTTTGCAATCTCGCCATCCTCGCAGGCACGGCAGCCTGTGATGGCACATTTTACGTCTTCCGGAAGATGGTAGTTTGCTTCGATACAAAGTTTCTCTACCACATCCGTAATGGTACTAGCCTGAATTTCACGCATGGGGTTCTCCACCTTTCTTTACTTCTATGATTTATCGTACCGAAAAACCTTTTGGATTTCAGCACGGAAAGCGTGTCCCGGAAGCGGCTTTTAAACGCCGCCCCTTCCGACACGCTTTTTCGCGGTTACTGCATTTTACAGGTGTCTTTTACCTGCATAATTCGGCAGAAGCTGCGGAGATACCATACCGGTATCAATACCTGCCTCTTTTAAGGTCTCAGCGTATTTCTCAACGTGATCCAGATTCATCTTGCCAAGCGTTACGTCTTTTGCTTTTGCTGCAGCAGCTTTTCCTGCATCGCGGCCAAATACAATAACGTCAAGCAGAGAGTTGCCCATCAGACGGTTTCTTCCGTGGATTCCTCCGACAGCCTCGCCTGCTACAAGCAGGTTGTTTACCGTATTGGTGAAGCCTTCGCCGTTGATTTCCAGACCGCCGTTCTGATAATGCAGGGTCGGGTAAACCAGAATCGGCTCTTTTCTCATATCGATACCATACTGCATGAACATACGGAACATAGCCGGAATTCTCTTCTCGATGGTTCCTTCTCCGTGAAGCAGATCGATCATCGGGGTATCCAGCCATACAGCCTTGCCCTGCGGAGTCTCAACGCCCTCGTTGCGGTCGTCGGAGCATTCACGAATAATGCTTGCTGCGGATACGTCACGGGTTTCCAGCGGATGCATGAAAGCTTCGCCGTCTACGTTTACAAGCATTGCACCAAGAGAACGTACTTTCTCGGTTACCAGAGCACCGAAGATCTGAGCCGGGTAAGCAGCTCCGGTCGGATGGTACTGAATGGTATCCTGATACAGAAGCGGAGCACCTGCACGGTATCCGAGGATCAGACCGTCAGCGGTTGCACCGTAGTGATTGGAGGTTGGGAAGTTGTTGTAGTGAAGGCGTCCTGCACCACCGGTTGCGATGATGACAGTTTTTGCTTTTGCTACCTGGTACTCTCCGGTCTCCATGTTCTGGAGAACAGCACCGGCAACCTGTCCCTTATCGTCTTTGATCAGCTCTACTGCAGATGAGAACTCAACGACCGGAATACCACGGTTGATGACTTCATCACGCAGAGTTCTCATAATCTCTGCTCCGGAGTAGTCACGGCACGCATGCATACGTTTTCTGGATGTTCCACCGCCGTGTGTTGTTACCATACGGCCGTTCTCATCTTTATCGAACATAACGCCGAGGTTTTCCAGCCAGGAGATTGCATCCGGAGCTTCCATTACGAGCTTGCGGAGCAGTTCCGGTCTTGCAGCAAAGTGTCCGCCGCCGAATGCATCAAGATAATGCTGTGCCGGGGAGTCATTCTCTTTGTCTGCTGCCTGGATACCACCCTCAGCCATCATGGTGTTTGCATCACCGATACGGAGTTTTGTTGTGATCATAACGTTAGCGCCTGCCTCATGTGCCTCGATCGCTGCAGAAGAACCTGCTCCGCCGGCACCGATAACGAGTACATCTACGTCGTAATCTACTTTGTCAAGGTCGATGTCAACACCTAAGATACGGCTGTTGGACTCCAGCAGATAGCCGAGCTCTGTCGGAACTTTCTCGCCTTTGTTCGGGCCGACTTTCAGGGTGATGAAGCCTTCCTCTTTATAGTCCGGATGATATGCTGCAAGAAGGGCATCTTTCTCATCCGCTGTCATTCTTCTTGGCTCATTTGCCATTCTCTGGGCTCTGGTAGCTTCCACCTTTTTGATGGATTCCTGCATATTAGCCAGTGTGTACATTCGAATTTCCCTCCTTATTTCTCGATCTCACGGTTATTGTAGAGTTCCTGGATTTCATCGATTGGTTTACCCATCACCTGTTCAATCAGATCATCGAATTTACCTTCGTGAATCTCTTCTACACGGTTTTTCAAATGCTCTGCTTTCGGAGCAATGTACTTTCCGTTCAGACGTCTTGCCAGCTCTCCTACCATCGGATGGGAGATTCCGGCCGGACAGCGGGATGCACAGATTCCGCAGCCGATGCAGTCGAAGGACTCTTCTGCACATTTTTTGAAGTCGCCTCTCTGTGCGTATGCGATATACTGCATAACGTTCAGATCCTGAGGACATCCTTTGGTACATGCATTACATCCAACGCAGCTGTAGATTTCCGGATACAGATCCATCATGACTCTCTGCTCTGCGCTGATCTCTTCGATATCGTATGTTCTCTTGTCGATCGGATAGAACGGAAGGCTTGCGATATACATACCGTCTTCTACCTGTGTCTGACATGCCAGACAGGTTTTCAGCTCATTCTTTCCTTTGATTCTGTAGATGGTCGCACATGCACCGCAGAATCCGTGACGGCATCCGCATCCGCGTTTTAACTGATATCCGGCATACTCCATAGCGGTCATAATGGTCAGATCGCCAGGTACGGAATACTTCTTGCCGTAAACGTAAATATTTACCATTTCCTGCATTTTCTTCAACCTCCGTTTAATATTCGTTCGGTAATTCGTCAATCTCGTCGCAGCGGAAAACCGGGCCGTCTTTGCAGACATATTTATCTCCGATGTTGCAGCGGCCGCATTTTCCGATACCGCATTTCATACGAAGCTCCAAAGTAGTGTAAACCTGTGTTTTCTCATAGCCCAGCTCCTGAAGTCCCTGAAGAACAAATTTGATCATGATCGGCGGTCCGCAGATCAGAGCTGTTTTGTCAACGGACATGTTCAGTTCTTTCACATAATTCGGAACGAATCCTACATGGCCGTCCCAGCCTTCCTGTTCACGGTCAATCGTCAGATGCACGTTGACATCTTTTGCTTTCGCCCATACTTCCTGGATCTCTTTTAACTGTACCAGATCGTCTTTGGAACGGGAACCGTAAACGATATCTACGGTACCGTAGTTATCACGATTGTCCAGTACGTAATTAATAACAGAACGCAGTGGAGCAAGTCCGATACCTCCGGCGATGAACAGCAGATCCTGTCCTTTTAATACGGTTTCTACCGGAAAATGATTTCCATACGGTCCACGAACCAGGATTTCATCTCCTACGGACATGTTGTGAAGATAATTCGTTAAAGTACCGCACTCCTTGATGGAGAACTCCTGGTACTCTTTGTTTGTCGGGGAAGAGGTAATGGAAAACAGTGCCTCTCCGACACCCGGTACACAGAGCATTGCGCACTGGCCAGGCATATGTTCAAACAGCTTGGTGCCGTCCGGACGAACAATACGGAATGTTTTTACGTCCGGTGTTTCGCGGCGGATATCTGTGATGATACCGACCTGCGGCAGCAAAGCGTTTTTCTTTTCTTCGCTTCCACAACTACAATTGCACATTTACTTGGTACCTCCCATGCGTTTGATGACTTTTACGATATTCAGCGACTGCGGGCATTTCTCTACGCAGCGTCCGCATCCGACGCAGGAATACATTCCATCGTTGTTGTCCGGGAAGTAAACCAGCTTGTGCATGAAACGCTGACGGAAACGCTGCATCTGTGTGGTACGGTTGTTTCCTGCTGCCATCATCGTAAAGTCAGAGTACATACAGGAATCCCAGCAACGGTAACGCTGTACACCGTTTCCTGTATTGAAATCCTTGATATCATAGCACTGGCAGGTCGGACAGGAGAACGTACAGGTTCCGCAGCCTAAGCAGGCATCGGAAAGCTCTTTCCATTTCGGATCATCGAAACGCTCTTTTGTCTTGCCTACGCCCCATCCCTCGAGGGAGAGATTGCTGTTTGGCATCTTGTCGATCAGGGTACGGATGGCTTCTTTTTCAGCCTCAACCTCTTTTGCAAGATCCTGCTCGGTAAGGTATTCTTTCACAAGCGCTGTCAGCTTCTCACCCTTTTCGGTTTTTGCTTCCCATGCATAACCGTCAGCTACCTGCCACATCGCAACATCAGCCTGCGGTTCTGCCGCATCGATACCGAAGGTCTTGCAGAAGCAGCTGTCTTCCGGCTCATGACATGCAAGAGAAACCACAATGCCGTGCTCTCTTCTTGCTGCATAGTAAACGTCAGCCGGCTCGCTTAAGAATACGCGGTCCAGAACATCGAAAGCGCGGACATCACATGGACGAACGCCGAAAATAGCGAACGGTGCGTCTTTTAATGCTGCCGGCTCGATGCTGGTCTTGTTTGCCTTCTGATAGCAGGAGTAAAGAACTTCACTCTGCGGGAAAAAGGCGTCTTTTGGGGATTTTACGGTTTTTAAGGTATCGAGATCCACTTTCGCGTCCTCAGTCCAGAAACCGAAATTGGTAATTCCATTGTTTTGTACCGGAAGGAAAAGATCCATCTCCTTTGCAACAGCGGCAAGGAGCTCCGGCATTTTTTCTCTGCTAATCTGATACATCCCTTAACCCCTTTCCTTAACGATACTTGGCTCTACATCTTCCTGTGTGAAGTTGGTGAGCGGTGCACGGCTGTCGGTATCGGCGCCTGCCTGATACTCTCCGTAGAACTCATCGATATCTTTGATGAATTTACGATTCAGAAGGTGCAGTGGAATATGCTGCGGACATACGCGGGAACACTCGCCGCAGTCCGTACAGCGTCCGGCAACGTGGAATGCACGGATGATGTGGAACATCTGCTCCTCAAATGTCGTAGTGTTTGCTTTCTGTGCAGTATCGTAACGATCATTGTCAAATACGCATTTGATACAGCTGCAGGCCGGACATACGTTGCGGCATGCATTACAGCGGATACAGCGGGAAAGCTCATTCTGCCAGAATGCGAACCGTTCTTCCGGAGCCATTGCCTCAAGCTTTTCAACCAGTTCGAAACGGCCTTCTTTTGCCGGTTTTTCCTCGTCACAGCCTTCTGCAAGCTCATCGTATGCTACATGTTTTCCACCCTTGCAGGCTTTGCATCTCTCGAGGATGACATCCTCTCTTTTCAGCTCTTTGTCGCCATAAACCGTTGCAACTTTGATGGTATCGCCGTCCTCTGTTACAGCGGTAATACCCTTGCAGCCTGCTTCACGGATTTTCTCGATATCGAGTTTTCCGTCGCATCCTACACCAACGATGTAGGTTTTCTCGCGGTCCACACGATGCTCTTTGATTAACTGATTAAAACTGTAGGTATCGCACGGTTTTAAGAAAACGAGTGTTTTTCCTTCTTCTTTTGATGCTTTAATCATGTATTTGCTTAAGTTGGCACCACAGAATCCGTCATAGGTAAATTCGTCAAGATTCTCGGCACTTTCAAAAAATGCAGGCTCTGCGCTGAAATCTGTATCGCCTTTTCTCCAGCCAAGAACACGGACTACGGTACCGTCAGACAGAAGCTCTTTTGCGCGTGATACTAATTTTTCTTGCATCGTAAATCCTCCAATCTGACATTCTTACCAAGACTTCTCACCTGCTCAATGAACTCGTTCATGGTCTGGGAGAATTTCACACCTTCTGCGGCGGATACCCATTCCACACGGGTACGTCCGTTCTCAACACCAATGTAATCGAGCATGGAGAACAGCAGGGTCATACGTCTTCTTGCATAATAGTTTCCTGTACTGTAATGGCAGTCACCCGGATGACATCCGCAGAGAATGACTCCGTCAGCACCCTTCTGGAATGCTCTTAAGATAAAGAGCGGATTAACACGGCAGGAACATGGAACACGGATGATCTTTACGTCTGCCGGATAGGAAAGACGGCTGGAACCTGCCAGGTCTGCTCCTGCGTAGGAGCACCAGTTGCAGCAGAATGCCACGATGACTGGCTTAAATTCTTTGTTTTCGTTGTTATCTATCGGCATATTGCATCTACCTCCGCGAGAATTTGTCTATTGGAGAATCCTTTCAGGTCCATAGCACCGGACGGACATGCAACGGTACATGCACCACATCCATGGCAAAGTGCGCCGTTAACGACTGCCACATGTCTGGTTTCGCGGATTCCGTGGTCGTTGACCTGACGATCTTCGTAAGAAATCGCGCCGTATGGGCAGACTTTTTCACAGGATGCACATCCGTTACAGAACAGCGGATTGGATTCTGCTGTACACGGGTTGGTGGTCAGTTTGTCTTTTGCAAGCAGTCCGACTACTTTGACAGCAGCTGCTCCGGCCTGTGCAACGGTTTCCGGAATATCTTTCGGTCCCTGGCATACACCGGAAAGGAAAATTCCTGCGGTCGGAGACTCTACCGGACGCAGTTTTGCGTGTGCCTCGGTAAAGAAGTCGTTGGTATCCATACTTGCAGTCAGCATGGTAGCCAGTTTTCTTGCATCTTTACTCGGCTCGATTGCCGTTGCAAGGACAACAAGGTCTGCTTCCATCTTGATCTGACGGTTGTCCAGAAGGTCGGATCCCTGTACCAGAAGACGTCCGTTCGGAGCCTCAGATACTTTTCCTACCTGACCCTTGATATAATCTATGCTAAACTCTTCTACTGCACGGCGATAGAACTCATCGAAGTTCTTACCCGGGGTACGAACATCAATGTAGAAGACATGTACATTGACATCCGGATAATGGTCACGCACCAGCATGGCCTGTTTTGCGGTGTACATACAGCAGATCTTGGAGCAATAGCTCTTTCCTCTGCAGGTTACGTCACGGGAGCCAACGCACTGGATAAATACGATATCCTTCGGATGCTCGCCATTGGAAAGACGTACTACTTTACCGCCTGTCGGGCCGGCAGCGTTCATCAGACGTTCCATTTCAAGAGAGGTAATAACGTCTTTGCTCTGGTTGTAATAATATTCATCAAACTTATCCAGATTGATGGTATCAAAACCGGTTGCAACAACGATAGCACCGTACTCTCTTGTAATTACTTCATCTTTCTGATCGTAATTTACTGCACCTGCTGCGCAGACTTTGGAACAGATACCGCATTTTCCGGTTTTGAAATGGATACAGTTTGCAGTATCAATGACCGGTACATTCGGAACTGCCTGTGCGAACGGTGTGTAAATTGCAGTACGTGTGGACAGTCCGCGGTTGAACTCACTTAAGTTTTTCTTAGATGGACATTTCTCCTGGCAGAGACCACATCCGGTACATTTGTCCATATCTACGTATCTTGCTTTTTTGCGGATATCTACTTTGAAATCACCGACAAATCCGCCAACGCTCTCTACTTCACTGTAGGTATAGATATTGATCTTCTCATGGGCGTTTACCTCTCCCATACGAGGAGTCAGGATACAGGAAGAACAGTCAAGGGTTGGGAATGTTTTATCGAGCTGGGACATTCTTCCGCCGATACTCGGGGTCTTCTCTACGATATCTACTTCATAGCCTGCATCTGCGATATCCAGTGCTGTCTGAATACCTGCGATACCGCCTCCGATCACCAGCGCACGTTTTACAACGCGGCTCTCGCCCGGGGTAAGCGGGGTGTCCAGCATAACTTTTGCAACGGCTGCACGGGCCAGGATCACGGCCTTCTCGGTAGCCTCTTCCATATCTTTATGAATCCAGGAACACTGCTCACGAATGTTTGCAATCTCCAGCTGATACGGGTTCAGACCCGCTTTTTCTGCTGCTTTGCGGAACGTTCCTTCATGCATACGAGGAGAGCAGGAACAGATAACAACGCCGGTCAGATGCTCGTTCTGAATGGCATCGATCACTTTCTGCTGACCTGTTTCGGAACACATATACTGATAATCCTCTGCATGTACAACACCCGGCTCTTTGCTGATGACATCAACAACTTTTTTAACATCAACGGTAGCCGCAATATTTGTACCGCAGTGGCAGACAAATACTCCTATTCTTTGCACTTTTCTCTCACCTTTCTGTGGATGGGTTGTTTTTACTTTCTATATTTACGGAATGCACTCATCAGAAGCTGCTGCGGAGTCTCATCATCCAGAAGAGCCGGAATTTCATCCGGAGAAAGATAATTCTCTCCTCTCTGACGGATCACGGAAAGACGAACTGCCTCGATCAGTTTGGCAGGTTTTACGTCTCTTGGACAGCGCTCTACACATGCGAAGCAGGAGAGGCATTTCCAGATGGACTTGGAGTTCATCAGTGCTTCCACATCGCCGTTCTGTACGTAAGATACAAACTGATGCGGACGGATGTCCATTTCGTTATAAGCAGGACAGGATGCGGAACATTTACCGCATTTCATACATTTTCTGGTATCCACACCGGCGATGGCACGGATTTCATCGGATGTTGCAATTTTCATGCCTGCACCTCCTCTTTGATGCCGAGTGCTTCTGCAAGAAGCTCGGTAAAGTAGGTAACCGGAAGACCTTCTTTTGTTCCGTTATTGCGCAGGTTGTACATGCAAAGCGGACATGCGGTGATCAGTTCTTCTGCTCCTTTGTAGGATGCGGACGCCATGATCTGGTCTACCATGTTGGATGCCATTTTCTTTTCTTTCAGGGATATGTAGCCACCGCAGCACTCATTTCTCATCGGATATACGACCGGTGTTGCGCCAAGGGCTTTGATAAAATCTTCAATGATTGTCGGGTTCTCCGGATCATCGAACTGCATTGTGGTGCTCGGACGAAGCAGCATACAGCCGTAATATGCGCCGATTTTTCTTCCTTTTAATGGGTTTACCACTTTCTCTTTGATCTTGTCAAATCCAACGACGTCACGCAGCACTTCCAGATAATGAAGTACTTTCGTTTCGCCAAGATATGGCTCGGAAAGAGCCATGTAGTTGTTTACTTTTGTCTGAATGTCTTCTACATTCGCCATGTCATCGTTTACGCGTTTGATCACGTGATGACAGGCGGAACAGACTGTGATCAGATCCTGTCCTTTTTCTTTGGCGTCTGCTAAGGCGCGAACCGAAGAAAGTTTTGTGGCGATTTCATCGGATGCCTGTGGATACACAGCTCCGCAGCACTGCCAGTTTTCAATTTCTTCCAGTTCAAATCCCAGAACTTTTGCGCACTCTCTGGCATAATGATCCAGATCTTTTGCTTTGTTCTTCAGCGTACAGCCCGGAAAATAACTGTAGGTCATGGAATTGCTCCTTTCTTACTTGCTCCTGTTGGTTTCCATTTTTCCTGCGGTATCTTCTGTCCGGCACCGGAAAAATTTCCGGTACTCTTTTTATGTACACCCGGCGGAAAATTTCTTCAGGCGCACGTTAAGGCAGTGGGAGATACCGCTCTTTCGCACTTTCTGCCACTGCCATAAATTTTATGTTTTGAGCTTATTGCCCGCTCTTAGTGCTCGATCTGTGCGATAACTGCTTTTAATGCGTCGGCACTTGCTTTGAGTTTTTCTACTTCCTCTTTTGTCATACGCATCGGAATCTTGCCCTGTACGCCTTTCGGTCCAACGAGGGTCAGTGTGCTTAAGCATACATCCTCGATGCCGTACTCACCGTGCATCATGGAAGATACGGTTGCTACAGAATCGGAAGAAGAAAGAATGGTTGCTACCAGTTTGCATACTGCAACAGATACTGCATAGAAAGTAGCTCCTTTGTTTGCAATAACCTGTCCGCCGGAAGTTCTTACGTACTCCAGCATAGCATCTTTGTCGATCTTGGTTACGTTCTTGCCCATTTTTTCTACGGTCTCGTAGTACTCGTCCAGGCTGACACCGGAAACGTAAGCGCCGCTCCACGGAATGAAGGAAGTATCGCCGTGCTCACCGAATACGTAAGCGTGGATGTTTTTCTGGGCAATGTTGAGGTGTTCAGACAGTCCGCAGCGAAGTCTCGCGGAATCCAGCATGGTACCAGAACCAAGGATCTGGTTTTCCGGAAGTCCGGAGATCTTTGTAAACACGTAGGTCATGATATCAACCGGGTTGCTTACAATGATGTAGATGGCATTCGGAGCCGCTTTTACGATTTCCGGTGTGATGGATTTTAAGATGTTTACATTGGTCTGGGTCAGCTCAATACGGGTCTGGCCAGGCTTTCTTGCAATACCGGAAGTAATAATTACGATATCAGAGTCCTTGGCATCCTCATACTCACCTGCGATGATGGAGACCGGATCGCGGAAGCAGGTACCCTGCGCGATATCCATAACCTCTCCCTCTACTTTTTTCTTGTTAATATCGATGAGAACAATCTCAGACGCGATGTCTTCGTTCGACAGTGTATAGGCGATCGTAGATCCAACGCTTCCAGCTCCAATGATGGTAATCTTGCTGCTCATAAATACTCCTTTCTAAAATACCCCTAGTTGGTTTTTGTGATTGATAAATTTTTCACTTTCCTTATCATAGCACTATGACAAGAATTTAACAAGTGTTTTTTTCGAGCATTTTCGTGAAATCTTTTTTCTCACTGAGCCCGTACGCTTCCAGAAGGGGTGTTCTGGATATATTTCAATACAATTATACCATTTTTTGTTCTTTTTCACAAGAATTCTTTCCAAAAACTTACAGCTTTGTCCTTCATCCCGCAGAATTCGTCTTTTTCCGCATGGTTCCCGGGTTTTTGCTTTCTGTGTTTAGTTTCACACGTCTAACTTTCGTTCGTTATATTTTTAACAACTTTTCGTCATACGGGCTAGTTTCTGTCCTTCTTTTCTACATTTTGTAGGATGTATCCGCCAAATTTCCTGTCTGATTTTCATTTCTGCTGCCGCCAGACGCAAAAAGACACGGATTTTTCTGTTCCGTGTCTTTTTTGCTCTGTTTTTTCTGTTTTTGCTTCTATTCTTCTGTTTCACGAGCCGTTGCCGCTTCGGCAAATGCATTTCCATATTCGGCAAGCGCCTCTTTTGCATAGACGGCATCTGACCGGTACGGCACATTTCTGTTTCCGACGTGCATCGTCACGTCCGCGCCTTTTCCAAGGATCAGAACAACCTCTCCCGGTACGGCGCCAAGAATCGCCTCCCGGATTGCTGCTCCGCGGTCCATGCGGATCTGGAAGGATGCACCTTCCTTTGCTATGTACCCGCCGATCTCCTCACAGATCGCCTGCGGATCTTCGTTTCCCGGATCATCCGGTACGAGGAAAATCCGGTCCGCCCGTTTTCCGGAAATCTCACCCATATCTTTTCTGCGGTTGAATGCTTTTCCGCCCGGGGTTCCGAACACAACGCTTACGCGGCTCCCCGGGTATTCGAGTGCTACGGTATCAAACATTTTTTCAAAACTCAGGCCATTGTGCGCGAAATCCACGATCGCCGTGACCTCGCCCGCGCTGCTCTCATACGTCTCCATCCTTCCCGGAACGGTGACGCCAAGGAGGCTTTCCTTGATCAGCGAAACCGGGATTCCCATCGACCAGGCAGCCGCAATGGCAGCTACGGCATTCTCCACATTGAAGGCTCCGTGCACCGGCAGGGTAAAATCTTCCGAGAAATCCGGTCCTGCCACATGGAAATAGAATTTTCCTCTGCCCGGCTTGATATCACTCACGCGGATTACAGCATTTTCTTTTGATCCAAACGTAACGACGCGCTCACATTTTGCCGCAGCTTTCAGGATTTCCCCGATATGGTCGCTGTCCAGGTTCACGCAGGCGCAGGTGCAGCGGTCGAAGATCTTTAATTTCGACTGGAAATAATCATCAAAATCCTTGTGCTCCGTCGGGCTGATGTGGTCCTTGGAGATGTTCAGGAAAATGGCGGTATCAAAATGCGTGTTTCCGACTCTCTCGTATTTGAGCGCCTGGGAGGATACTTCCATCACCATATGGGAAAGGCCTGCATCTACGGCATTGCGCATATGGCGGCACAGCTCCAGGGATTCCGGCGTGGTGAGCGTTGATGCTTCTCTCGTCTTTCCGTCGTAATATTCAATCGAACTTAATAGTGCACATCCGTTTCCGCCCTGTTTTTTCAGGCAGGCATCGAGCATCGACTGCAGGTAGTAGGCTGTCGTTGTCTTTCCTTTTGTTCCGGTCAGCGCCGTGACATGCAGCGACTTTGCCGGATAATCGTAAAACGCCTCACCCAGCACAAACTGTGCTTTTCTGGCATCGTTGACGATGAGCGCCGGAATTTCTTTTCCCGCTTCGTATTCTTTTTCACTTACATAGGCAACAGCACCGCGGTTTACGGCGTCTTTTAAGTATGCCTCTTTGAATGCAGCTCCTTTGCAGAGAAACAGCGTTCCCTGATCCGCTCCGCCCGAAAAATACGTTACGAGGGTAACGGGTCTGTCCTCTCCTTCTTTTCCTTCCGGCTCTGCAAATTCCACCAGAAGGCCTTTCTGCTCCAGAAGTTTCTTATATTCTAATACCGACTGTTTCATAGGATATCTTCCTCTCTTCTATGGGATTCTTTTTCAGCTTTCCTAAAATCCAGGCTCCATTATACCAGAATTGAAACAGCTTGTCCATCTTGCGGCACGGCTTACATCATCTGCGCATTTTTCTCAAAAAGAGAACGAAGCGTTTTTGCGCAGTACAGGTACGCCGGAACGAGAAACAGATCGGCGAGAATCCATGCCACCGGGCTTGCGAAGCAGACTGCGGTGTAACCAAAATACGGAACCAGGAAAAAGGCTACCACCGAACGGCCGATCATCTCGCAGACGCCGGCAAGGATTGCAAATTTGCTGAAGCCCATGCCCTGCACGGTAAAGCGTACGACATTGACAAGGGTCAGCGGAATGTAAAATACCATGTTGATCAGCAGCATCTGACGCGCCTGGTCGAGGATGACCGTCTCGGATGCATCTACAAAGAGAAGCGAAATCTGGCGGGACCACAGAAACATAACTCCTAAAATGACCACGGAATACACGCTTCCAATAATGGAACTTGTCAAAATACCGGTGTTGACACGATCCATCTTCTTCGCACCGACGTTCTGTCCGGCATACGTCGCCATAGTGGAGCCGAGCGCGTCGAACGGGCAGCAGCAGAACATGGAAATTTTACCGGCAGCCGTAACAGATGCAACCGCAGTGGAACCAAGGCCGTTGACAGCGGTCTGCAAAATAACACTTCCGATCGCGGTGATTGAATACTGCAATCCCATCGGGATTCCCATATTGCACAGATTAAGCACATAATGCTTGTGCAGCTTCCAGTCCTCTCTCGTAAAAGCAAGGATGGTGAATTTTTTCTTCATATAAAAGAGACACAGGAATCCAGAGACTCCCTGCGCGATAATCGTCGCCCACGCGGTTCCCGCTACTCCCATCGGGCGGACCAGCGCAAGATCTAGCACGATATTCAGTATTGAAGAGATACCGAGGAAAATCAGTGGGGAGCGGCTGTCGCCGAGGCTCCGCATGATTGCTGATGTCTGGTTATAGAGCACCATAAGCGGAATTCCGAGGAAAATAACAAAGATGTAAGCGTATGCACCGTCCAGAATATCGGACGGGGTTTTCATCAGAATCAGAATGTCGCGGCACCAGATGCAGACAAGAACGGTCATCACCACGGAAAGAATACCGGCCAGGACGGCTCCATTTCCTACATACCGGCACAGCGCTTTCCGGTCTCCTGCCCCGAACATCTGCGCAACCGGAATTGCAAATCCGCTGCAGACTCCCATACAGAATCCCACGATCATGAAGTTGATCGAACCTGTACTGCCAACAGCCGCGAGCGCTTTCGCGCCTAAGAATTTTCCTACAATAATCGTATCGACCATGCTGTAAAACTGCTGGAACAGCATGCCGAGCAGCAGCGGCAGTGCAAACCCCAGAATCAGTTTTACCGGGCTGCCGTTTGTCAGATCTTTTACTGCACTTTTCTTTGTTGCCATGTGATGTCCTCCCTATTGTCGTATGTTTTTGCTTCCCCTTTTTGTCGAATCTCATGCCATTTTATATCTTGTTTTCTCAGAATGCAATCCCGTAATACTGCCGAATTAAGAGACGTTTTTTCATCACTTTTACGTGTTTTTGACATGGCGGCCGCCTGTGCAGGAATTCTGTTTTTTTGCGCACGCCAAAAGCGGCTGCGGCAGGTTCCCGTTCCGGAACGCTGTGCCGCAGCCGCTTTGCTGTTCTTTCTTATTTTGCAAATTCTTTCTTTTTCCACTGAAGCAGAATCATCACAGCCACCAATGCGGTCAGAAAATCAGAAACCGGCTGGGAGGCAATAACACCGGAAAAACCGGCAAGTTTTGAAGCGCAGAAAATTACAATGGCAAAAATCACGCCCTGACGTCCTGCTGAAAGAATCATTGCTCCTGCCCCGTTTCCGATCGCCTGGAAAATACAGGTCGATGCGAGTACGATACCAACAAACGGCATACCAATGAGCTGGACGCGGAGGATCTGCTGGGCCACTGCAATGACATCCGCCTCTTTTAAGAACAGTCCCACGAGAAGCGGAGCCGCCGCACCGAGCACAACCGCCATTCCGGCACCGGTCAGCACTTCCAGGAGGAAGGCAAAGCGGATCGTCTCACTGAGACGTTTTTTATTTTTCGCTCCATAATTGTATCCGACCAGCGGCTGTCCGCCAAAAGCGAAACCGACCATCACAAGAACAGAAATCATAATAATTTTCAAAGCAATTCCCATCGCTGCAACTTTGTCCGTTCCATACGGCTGCAAAAATCGGTTCGTCAGCGTCACGCCGATGCTCTGCATGAAGTTTGTGACGGATGCCGGAATGCCGATGGCAAGAACGGCGAGCACCTCTGCTCCGGTCATTTTCAGTTTTCGGAAATCGACGGAGAGATAGCGGCATTTCTTTATCATAAAGATAACATAGAAAATATCACCGCAGATGTTGCCGATCACCGTTGCAATCGCTGCTCCGGCTGCTCCCATGCCGAGCGTGTAAATAAAGATCGGGTCAAGAATGATGTTGACGACGGCTCCCAGCATTGTTCCGATCATCGAGGCTTTTGCGAAGCCCTCGGTCCGAAGAAGATTGTTCGGCGTCAGCTGCAGGATGATAAACGGTGCGCCGAGTGCAATCCACTGGTAATAGTCCCCCGCATACTGCCACGTCGTCTCATCACAGCCAAGCAGGCCAAGGATCGGCTGTTTGGCGGCAAGCAGGATGATGCTGACCGCAATGCCGACAGCAATCGCTGCGTAAAAGCAGAATACGCTGATCCGTCTTCCGTCCTCGTACTCTTTTTTACCGAAGAGGCGCGAAATGACGGAACTGCCGCCGACGCCGAAGATGTCACCGAGTGCAATCATCAGCGTGAAAATCGGTGTGCCGAGCGATACGCCGGCAATCAGTGCCGTGTTTCCGGTCCGCGCGATGAAAAAAGTATCTACCATATTATAGATCAGCGACACGACCATGCCGAGCACGACCGGAAGTGCGAGCGTCATATATGCTTTGGACACTTTTGTTTTCTCAAATAATTCGTTTTCCATTTTGAAAACTCCCCTTTCCTCTTTTTCGGTTACAGTTCACTGGTACCCAGCAAACTGTAACATTTTTCATTCTGGTTTATCTTAGCAGACTTTCTTGCTTTTTCTTGTGTCATATGTCACAATAAAGAAAAAGTTTTCCAAAAATTTTTCTGTGAAAGGATTTTCCTATGAAACGAATTTTTGATCCGGCTCTGCTGGACTTTTATCTTCAGAAACATGAGATCCCATCTCTTTTCGATACCCCGGATCTCGCATTTTCTCTGTATCAGTTTGAAAAGGGCGAACGGCTCGACACGCTGAATCCGGAGGAATACCTCTCGTTCCTCGTGGACGGTTCCATCGAGATCAGCGCCAACCGCGCCGACGGCACGAGCTACCCGATCGGCTATCTCGACGGCTTTACCTGCATCGGCGATATGGAATTCTGCGGAAAACGCGATGATACGCACCAGATCGAGGCACGCACCACCGCGCTTTGTATTGTTCTGCCGCTCGCTTCCACGAAAGAGCTTCTGCTGAACGACAACCGCTTTTTACGATATCTTTTAAACTCTGTCACCGAAAAGCTGATGCTTTATTCCAGCTCCCAGTCGAATTTTTCCACGCTCGAGGAATCCTTCCTCTCTTATCTCTCAGAGCGCTGTCCGGATCAGACGTTTTCCGGCGTGGAAAAGATGGCCATGCAGCTCCACTGCAGCCGCCGCCAGCTCCAGCGGGTTTTAAAGAAGCTGCTCGAAGAAGGACAGCTTGTGAAACTTTCGAAAGGTTCTTACCGCCTCAGCTGAAAACGCCATCGCTTCCTTATTTCCACGATTCCAGGATCGATGTTCCGATCGTTCCCTCCGGCATTTTTACGCCGAAGTTCTCTGCAACGGATGCGCCGATCACAGCGAAGGTGTCCTTCGTCTCCTGAAGGCCGCTCTCCTTCATAGACGGTGAGTACGCAAGGAGCGGCGCCTGTTCTCTGGTGTGGTCCGTTCCGGTATAAGTCGGGTCGTTGCCGTGGTCTGCCGTGATCAGGAGCAGATCGTCGTCTTTTAACTGCTCCAGCAGCTTTCCAAGGTTCACATCGAATTTTTCAATCTCTTTTCCGTAGCCTTCCGGGTTTCTTCTGTGGCCCCAGAGTGCATCGAAATCGACGAGGTTGACAAAGCACAGTCCGGTAAACTCTTTTCCTGCCGTCTCAATCGTCTGCTCCATGCCGTGGACGCTGCTCTTGGATTTCAGACTCTCCGTGATGCCCTCGCCGCAGAAAATATCGTTGATTTTTCCGATACTGATGACATCATATCCTGCCTCCTGCATCGCGTTGAGCACGGTTTTTTCCCGTCGGTTTGACAGCGTAGTCGTGACGGTTTGCGGTGCGGACGAACTCTCCTTTTTTCTTTCCGACGTACGGTCTTGCAATGACACGGCCGACTTTCCACTCGTCTTTCATGGTCAGCTCACGGGCAATCTCGCAGTAATGATACAGCGTCTCCAGTCCCATCGTCTCCTCGTTGCCGCAGATCTGCAGTACGGAATCCGCCGAGGTATAGACAATCAGTTCTCCGTTTTCGATCTCGCGCTCTGCCAGCTCATCGAGGATCTCCGTTCCGCTCGCCGCCTTATTGCCGATGATCTTTCTGCCGGTTCGTTTTTCCAGCTCGTCGATCAGTTCTTTCGGAAATCCGTGGTCGGTGAACGTAACGAACGGCTTTGTCGTGTAAATTCCCATCATCTCCCAGTGGCCGGTCATGGTGTCTTTTCCGTTGCTCGCCTCGTTCAGTCTTCTGGCGTAACTCTTTGCCTCATCCTCTGTCACACCGCAGAGATTTCCCATGCCGAGGCGGCGCAGGTTCGGGATTTCAAGGCCTCCCTGACTCTCCCAGATGTGGCCGAAGGTATTGACACCGACATCCCCAAACTTCTCCGAATCCGCCATCGCCCCGATTCCGAGAGAATCCAGGACGATCAGAAAAATACGGTTATATTTTCTCATACTCTTTACTCCTTTCTTTTTAACTCAGCTCAAACATTCCATGATAGAGCTGATAATATTTTCCTTTCTGTGCCAGAAGTGCGTCGTGGTCGCCGCGCTCTACGATATTTCCCTGCTCCAGCACCATGATCGCATTGGCGTTTCGCACGGTGCTTAAGCGGTGGGCGATGACAAATACGGTTCTGCCCTCCATGAGCTGGTCCATTCCTTTTTCGATCAGCGCCTCGGTTCTGGTGTCAACGGAAGATGTTGCCTCGTCAAGAATCAGCACCGGCGGATCGGCAACGGCGGCACGGGCAATCGCGAGAAGCTGGCGCTGGCCCTGGGAGAGGTTGGCTCCGTCGGAGGTCAGCATCGTGTCGTAGCCGTTCGGCAGACGGCGGATGAAGGAATCCGCATTCGCAATTTTGGCCGCATGTTCAATTTCTTCCTGCGTGGCATCGAGTTTTCCAAAACGGATGTTTTCTGCTACGGTTCCCGTGAACAGATGGGTATCCTGCAGAACGATACCGAGGGAGTGGCGCAGAGCGTCTTTTTCGATATCTTTTACGTCAATGCCGTCGTAGACAACCGCGCCGCCCTGGACGTCGTAGAAACGGTTGATCAGGTTCGTGATCGTCGTTTTTCCGGCTCCTGTGGAACCGACAAAAGCAATTTTCTGGCCTGGTTTGGCATACAGGCTGATGTTCTTTAAGATCAGACGGTCTGCCGTGTAGCCGAAATCCACGTTTTCAAAACGCACATCGCCCTTTAATTCCGTCATCGTTCCGTCCGGGCGCTTCCATGCCCAGCGGCCTGTTGTCTCTTCGCAGACGGCAAGTGCGCCGTTCTCTTCTTTTACGTTGACCAGTTCCACTTTTCCCTCATCGATTTCCGGCTCCAGGCTCATCACGTCGAAGACACGCTCCGCACCGGCGAGCGCTGAGAGAAGGAAGTTGCTCTGCTGGGTGAACTGGTTGATCGGAAGCGCCGCCTGGCGGACAAAGACAAGGTAGCTTGCCAGGCTTCCGATATCGGCTTTTCCGTGCAGGGCGAGAAGGCCGCCGAGCACTGCCACAATCGCATAATTGACATACGAAATGCTGACAACGACAGGAACCATCGTCGCCGCATACCCCTGCGCGCCGGTTCCCGCTTTCCGGAGCTCCTCATTCTTTTTGCAGAATTCCGTAAAGCTCTCTTCTTCGTGGTGGAACACCTTGACGACTTTCTGTCCGGTGATCAGCTCCTCAATATAGCCGTTCAGTTCTCCGAGGCTGTTCTGCTGCTTCGTATAATAACCCTTGCTGCGCTTTCCGCTGAACTTGATATACCAGAACATGATACCGTAGCACACCGTTACAATCAGCGAGAGCCGCCAGTTTAGGATATACAGCAAGGTCAGTGTTCCCACAATCTGGATGAAGCTCTGGATAACCATCGCAAAACTGTTGTTCAGGGCATCTGCCATCGTGTCGATATCGTTCGTGAAAAGACTCATGATATCGCCGTGGCGTCTGCTGTCGAAGAACTGCAGCGGCAGTGTCTGGACGTGTTCGAACAGATCGCGGCGGATATCAAATACAACCTGCTGTACATTCAATTGCTGAGTGAAGTCGCTGAACGCACCGACGCCAAGGTCACGGCTTCCGGTGGTATCTCCAAGCTGGACGATTTGCGCGCCATCAAGGAACTGGCTGAAATTGGTGTTGATTCTGCCATCCTCGGCAAGTCCCTCTATGCACGTGCGTTCACGCTCCAGGAAGCGCTTGAAGTAGCGAAGTAGGCAAAGGACTCGCCTTAGCGAGACTGTTAATCTACCTTCGCTCAGCTATCGCTTCACTCAGACCCCTCCTACGGACAGCCCAATGGGCTGTCCGCTTAACGGCTCAGCAAGGGAGGTCGCCGGATTTGAGGAGCTTTTTGAAGACGGCGTAGTCTTCATCATTCTGTTCGGCGTAGCTGACGGCGAATGAGGCGATGGCCTGATCGAATTCGTCGGTGCCACCCATGTAATTGGCGATCGCAATCGAATCGCCGGTGCGGGCGTGGGCGTGCGCCAACGACCATGCGCACATGCGTGACAGATCGCTCAATCCCGAAGCGTTGAGATTGTCGATATCAATCGACCCCTTGCCATTCCACAACTGGCGCACGTAATAGTCGCGCGGTCGGCCATCCTCGGCCATAAAGCTCGACCAACCCAACAGCACATCGGCCGTATTCTGAATCAGCTTCTGCCCCTGAACCACGCGCTCACCGTGCGTGGCGTACGGCGACGCGCCGCAGTAATGCTCGAGCACGGAATACGTGGCCTCCTTCATCTGAATCATCATCGGATCGTCGATATCACGCGCGATCCACACCGACGTCCACGCGCGCTGGCCCACCGAGCCCACGCCCACCACCTTGCGGGCCGCATCCTGATAGCGCAAATGATCGAACACCCAACGGCGATCGTCGTACAGGGAATGCCGGTAGCTCTCGAACAGCGTGTCTATACGTGCCTGCAACGCATCCAAGTCGGCGTAATCATCCAGCTGATTGATCGGCACCAGCTCGGGCGGATTGGATTTGAACCTGAGCTTGCCGCTCTCATAACGGCACAGTTTGGCCGCCGCCGCGTCGTTATCCTTCAGCAGCGCCTTCATGGCCGCCTCACGCAGCACACGGCTGCGTTTGGAACCGGTGGTCTCGAAGCGGTCGAGCGTCTCCTCCACGTCCAGGTGCTCATACCACGCGTCAAGGTAATCCATTTCGGAGAACCACTTCATGCGTGTGCGGTACGTGTGTACGCACTGGACCACGGCGGCGCGACGGTCCTTCTCCTTGATTTTGTTGGCGCGTCCGCAGATCTCCACCGAGGCGGCGAGACGTTTCAGATCCCATTCCCACGGGCCGATAGCGGTTTCGTCGAAATCATTGATATCGAACACCAGACGGGCGGAAGGGGAGCGGAAAATGCCGAAATTGCCGATATGCGCGTCGCCCACGCACTGCACCGGAATGCCAGTGACTGGCGTGGAAGCCAGGTCATTGGTCATGATGAGCACGGTGCCCCGGTAGAAGGTGAAGGGGCTGGCGCTCATACGCTTGTAACGCAGCGGAATCAGATCCGGTACGCGAATCGCGGACTGCTCCTCCAAAAGGCTGATCGCCTCACGCCGGCCCTCCTTGACCTTCCATATGGCATGTGCGTCCAGCGGCGCCTTGGTACGAGTGGCGATGCCGGCGCGCGAACGGTCGCGCGGGTCGGTGGCCTGCGTCCAGCTGGTCACGTCGACGGGCGGATTGGCGGATGGGGTGAGATGATCTTCGCTCATAGTCACTACCATAGTGCCGTGCCGGCATGGGCCTGAACCATGCCTGACATGCGGACCGGGGCATGTTGATGAAATCTCGCGACTCGCAGGTGACGAACAGTGAGATGTTAACGCCCTTCGTAACACGGTTATGGAACGATAGGCGACTATGGATAAACAGCAGGAGTTTGCGCTGCGCACGGTCGAAGAACGCGACGTGCGCTTTATTCGTCTGTGGTTCACGGACGTGTTGGGAACACTGAAGTCCGTGGCGATTGCTCCGGCCGAACTGGAAGCCGCGTTTGAGGAGGGTCTCGGCTTCGACGGTTCCGCCATCGAGGGCATGACCCGCGTGTCCGAAGACGATATGATCGTTCAACCCGATCCCTCGACGTTCCAGATCCTGCCGTGGCGCGGTGGCCCGCAAGGTACCGCCCGCATGTTCTGCGACATTCTGACCCCGGACGGCGAGCCTTCGCTCGGCGATCCACGTCACGTGTTGAAGCGCACGCTCGCCAAAGCCAAGGACAAGGGCTTCACGTTCTACGTGCATCCGGAAATCGAGTTCTACCTGTTCGAAAGCCAGGACGACTGGTCCAAGGCCCCGACCCCGATCGACGAGGGCGGCTACTTCGACCACGTGCCGCGCAGCCCAGGCATGGACTTCCGCCGTGCCACCGTGAACATGCTCGAGCAAATGGGCATCTCGGTGGAATACTCGCACCATGAGGCGGGGCCAGGCCAGAACGAGATCGATCTGCGATACGCGGACGCGCTCACCATGGCCGACAACATCATGACATTCCGTACGGTGGTCAAGGAGATTTCCTTGGAGCGTGGCATTCACGCCAGCTTCATGCCCAAGCCCCTGGCCGACGCGCCCGGTTCCGGCATGCACACGCACCTGAGCCTGTTCGAAGGCGATTCCAACGCCTTCTACGAGGCCGGTCAGGAGTTCAACATGTCCCTGACCGCCCGCCAGTTCGCCGCCGGCATCCTGTACCATGCGGCCGAAATCTGCGCGGTCACCGACCAGTACGTCAACTCGTACAAGCGCCTGTGGGGCGGTAACGAGGCACCAAGCTACATCTGCTGGGGCCACAACAACCGTTCCGCGCTGCTGCGTATCCCGCAGTACAAGCCGGGCAAGGGCAACTCCGCGCGCATGGAGTTCCGTGCGCTCGACCCGGTGGCCAACCCATACCTTGCCTACTCGGTGCTGCTGGCCGCCGGTCTCGACGGTATCGATAAGCAGATGCAGTTGGGCGAGCCTACCGAGTGATGACGTGTGGGAGCTCACCGGACGGCGAACGTCAGGCTATGGGCATTCAGCCGCTGCCGCGCTCGCTGGACGAGGCGCTGAAGATCATGGAGAAATCCGACTTCGTGGCCGACGTGCTCGGCGAACACGCCTTCGGCTACTTCCTGGACAACAAGCACCAGGAATGGGAGGAGTACAACCAGCAGGTCACGCCTTACGAGCTGAAGAAGTATCTGCCGAAGCTGTAATCGCAAGCGTTGCACATGTGCCAAACCCCGTCGATGATTGGTCATCGGCGGGGTTTTCTATGGCGTGTCGTGGTGGTGGATAGCGGGCATCCTGGCTGCGCCTGCCTGTGGAGCAACCTGTACGGCGGCAAGCTGGCCGACAAAGGTCATGGCGTGGAACCATTGACCCACATTCGACCGATCTACTGCGTGCAGGCCGTCTGCCTGTGTCTGCTGGCTTTCGCCTCGCTGCTGGCGGTTGGCGCCACGACCCTGCTGCGTCCATACGTCGAACGCTGACAGTGTTGGCCGAGTCCAATCGGACAAGACCGGTCAGCTGCCGTTATCAGCTTCGCGGCGAACCGAACCAGCTGGTGTAGATAAGCGCGAAGTTGCGGTTGCCATAACTGGAGCAGGAATCGCCGGTACCGTTGCCAGCGGCCAGTGCGGCGAT
>ENA-OQKC01000172-OQKC01000172.1-human-gut-metagenome-genome-assembly--contig:-NODE-172-length-27310-cov-3.174374_pt1 | contig 27310 bp, 31 predicted proteins | sample MGYA00242774_ERZ504790 | MGnify/ENA primary metagenome ERZ504790 (study PRJEB26092, sample SAMD00036419) | human gut metagenome | host: Homo sapiens | study: EMG produced TPA metagenomics assembly of...
TCGATAGGTGTCCTTGGGAGTCTCAGTGGTATCTGCAAGCATCACCTGCACATGGGTATCGCTCAATTCTATATTATTGAGGATGGCATTCTTCTTTTGTAAGGTCTATGCCATGGCTTTACGAAAAGAAATGCCCCAGTACTCCTTTGATGCACATACCTTCCATTAAATTGGAGGAGTTGACAGCAACTTGTTTCAAGGTAATGTCATCCACCTCCACTTTCCCTTTGAGCAAAGGCCATGCCTGTACCCGTACGTTCAAACTTCCAAGACTCAGCAAGGTATCGGGATGCTGCACATCAACAGCACTGTCGGCAGGCTGTACCACCAATACACCGCGGACCAACAAATTCAAAGGAAAGCGAAGGTCAATCCGCTCCACGGATATGTCCATACCCGTAGCATCTGATGCAATTGCCGTAGCCTGCTTCCGTATCAAATTCTGTACGGGAGGCACATAAAGCAATATCATCAATATTATAAACAGTATAATAGGAGTAAGCAACACCCACAGTGCTGTTCTCAACCATTTTCTTCTCATCGGAACGTCAATCTTTCATCGTATTTAAAAGTCTTACAAAGTAAACAATTTCTTTCGACATTTGGTTCCCGACAGAGAAAAATCACGTATTCTTCTCTGTTCCCCCATTACGGAAAAGCTGTTGCCTGAGTAATGACATCCTCTATCAAAACGAGGGCGGCAAGGGCGTGTTCTTTCAACTCTCCGGTAAAAGGCACTCCATGAGAAGTTTCCAACAGTTTCAGCAATGCAACCAGTTCCGCTGCTCCAATTAAAGTAAAGAGGGGAATCATTTTGTGGGAGACAGCAGCCATCTCGTCCACATCCTCATTCTCCACAGCCTTCTGCAAACGCTCCGCATTGAGGCGGGTTTCAGCCACAAAACTTTCCAGAATGGACTTTGCCGCCTCGGGGTCATCGACCGAAAAAGCAGTGAGCGAAGAGAATTTATACCCCGGGCAAGCCGAAGTTTCCGAAACTTCCGTAACCTCCATCCCTTTGTCCTCCATATTCAATTCATGTAGCAATTCACTGACGGTAAACGGCTTATGCAGGCATCCGGCAAATCCATGCACCGTAAATTCCTCACGCTGCATGTCACTGCGGGCAGTGACAGCAATCACCGGAACAGACTGTGCTTGCGGTATGTTCGAAGCACGAAGCAGTTTCAGTAAATCAAAACCATTAATAGCAGGCATCTGCACATCAGTAAGCAGAACATCAAAGGTTGCAGTGCGCAAGGCATCCAGCAGTTCATCCAGTTGTAAACAAGAGACAGAATTTATACCACTCTGCTGAAGCATGGCGGCAGTAAGGGTAAGCTGAATACGGTCATCATCGATAAGGAGGACATTCTTCAGTGAAGAATGAGGAACGGGGAATGAAGAATTGCCATTCGGCGTGGCAGCACATCCCGATTCTTCATCCTTCATTCTCCGTCCTTCACTCCTTACGGGATAGATAGGAATATATATGGTGAAAGTGCTTCCCTTGCCTGGCACACTGTCTACATCAATCGTGCCTTCAAGCAACTGTACCAGCATACGGACAATGGAAAGTCCGAGTCCAAACCCCTCTTTACCCTGAGCACCCGGTAAGCGGGTAAACTCCTGGAAGATACGTTCCCGGTCGGCAGGTTCCATACCTTTACCGGTATCAGCAATGGCAACTACCAGTCGACGGTCCTCGTAACAGGCAGTCATGGTAACATTGCCTTGGTCCGTAAACTTCACGGCATTGGACAGCAAATTGTTGATAATCTGGCGCAGACGCAAGGGGTCGCAAATATAGGTACCGCCCAGCTCCGGGGCAATGTCGCAATGAAGCGCCAGTCCTTTGGCAGCCGTAAGTGGTTCAAAACTGACGTGTATCTCTTCAAGCAGGCGGGAAGGATGAAAGGTGACCCGGTTGATTTCGGCCTTGTTCAAATCAAGACGATGGAAGTCGAGCAAATCAACGACCAGCTTCAGCAGATGTTCCGATGAGGTTTTCATATTGTCCAGATAGAACCGCTGACGCTCATCCACCGTCAGACGGGAAAGCAAGTCGGCATAGCCCATAATAGAACCGAGCGGGGCTTTGAAATCATGGGTAATGGCAAGCATCAGTTTTTCACGGACAGCGAGTAAATCCTCGGCACGACGACGGGCCTCTTCCAACTCACGACGGTAACGGTTGCTTCGGGTTATGTCGCGGCCGATGATAATAAGAAAAAAAGCGGAAAGCAACACCGCACCTACGGCAATGCCACTGATAATCTTGGCCGAACGGCGTCGGACCGCTTGTTGATACTCGGCTTCCGTCCGTGCACGCAGCAGAGTTTCCGTCTCGTAATCTTTCAGCAAGCTGTCAATACGAGCGGTCAGCATATGGTCCAAGCGTTGCAGATAGCGTTTACGTCGTTGTATAACAGTGTTTACAGCTTTTTTCTGCTGGGCCACAGCACGCAGTTTCTCATGCAAAGAATCGGCCGGATTATAAGGTTCAATCACCGTATCCGTCGCAAATTCGAGGGAGGTCTTTACCTGGATAGCCGTATCTTTCTTTGGGGGGACAAACACTTCACCCAAACGACGGAAAAAACCCTTCTTTCGAGGGCGTGTCACGACGGTATCCCGATGTGTAATGATACGGTGCTGCACACGTTGCTGGGTCACTACCGAGTCCTGCTGGGCAATTATCTGCTCAATGTCACTGGTAGATACCATGCTGTCATTCGCCTCACTCAGCGTACGCAGCATTCTTATCGTATTGGTATCCTTCTCGCGTATCAAAGCTAGTACGCTGTCTGTCCATTGTACATCGCGGTCATCGGTAAGAATAAGGTTCTCCATCTCCCGGTGTACGAAGAACAAGGAAAAAAACAATACCGCCAGCAACAAAGTGTAGCCTACGGCAATCTTTACTTTGGAGACACTGTTCATATTATCAAATCCTTTCCCTGGTCTGTCTACGGAATCTCAGCCACAGCATCACCCCTGCACTGGTCAGTCCAAACGGGAAAGCCATCCAGACCCCCGTCAGTCCCCAGCCGAAGATGAAACCGCAGAGGTACCCTACGGGCAAAGATATAACAAAATAGGATATAAATGCAATAATCATCATCGGTTTCACATCCGAGATACCACGCAGGGCATTGGCAAAATTAATCTGCAATCCGTCACCGAACTGGTAAATCAGGAACGGAAAGAAGAGAGCGGCTACCATACCGGACACTTCCATATTATCTGTAAACCATCCTCCGACCTGACCGCGAAGTGCAAAGACAATACTCAACAGCACCACTTCCATGCATAAGATGACGTGAAGGCCAGCATACGCCGAACGGCGCACATTTTGCCCGTCGCCCTGCCCCTTAAAGTTACTGACACGCACAGCAACTGCAGCACCCATGCCATAATACATCATGAAGGTGAACTGAGAGATAGTGAGCATTATCTGATGTGATGCCAGAGCAAGTGTCCCCAGCCACCCCACCATGACAACACTGAGGCTGAAGGAAGCGGTCTCCATTCCCATCTGCATACCGACAGGCCAGCCCAAAGCATTGAGTTTCCTGAACATCGGTGTCGACCATCCCAGCCTCATAAATCCGAGTCTATAACGGATAAAACGGCGACTACGAAGCACAATCACCGCAAAGACCACGACCATCACAATGCGAGAGAACAAGGTACTTACACCCGCACCAAGCAATCCCATCTCCGGGAAACCCAATTTTCCATTGATCAGAATATAGTTTCCTACGATGTTAAGCGCATTCCCTCCAAGCAGAATCCACATGGCCGTCTTGGTGTCGGTGATGCCATCCGTAAACTGTTTAAAGCCGTTGAACAACATGACAAAAACCAGTGAAGCAAGCAGCACTAGATAATAAGGCTTAATCAGAGGCAGTAATTCTTCGGGCTGCCCCAGCCGTTCCACATTGAAATACAGAACAGCCATGACAAGAGTCAGCAATAAAGCTACCAGTACATTGGCCACCAGACTGCACCGTAACGCTTGTCCGGCTTCGGCAAAACGGCGGTTACCGTAGAAGCCTCCCACAACCGGGGTCAGCCCGTAGCTGAACCCCGTACTGAAAATAATACAGAGAGTAAACAGATTGTTTACGAAAGAAGCGGCACCCAGCTCTTCCGTGCTATGATGCCCAATCATCAGCGTATCGGCAAACCCCAGCACAATGACTCCCAACTGCCCCACCACAATGGGTAGTCCCAGGAGAAGCAATGCTTTGTAGTGTTGCTTATACGTATCAAATAAATTTCTCATACTAAAGGTTTTCTTTTTGGTAATAAAGCACAATCCCGTTTTCATCGCGGAAGGTCTGTTGGGCTACCCTATGAAGCTGTTCTGCCGTCACAGAGCGGTAATTGTCCACTTCACGGTCTATGTCTTCCGCCTGCCCGGTCAGTTCAAACCAGGCAAGGTTCGTGGCAACATTCAGATAATTGATGTTGCCGAATATCTGTGTAGACTCAAACTTGTTCTTTACTTTCTCCAATTCCTGCTCTCCAACAAACCCGGATTTCAACTCTTCCAACTCTTTCCGGACAGCAGCCTCGGCTTGCTCCAAAGATACGCCAGCAGATGGTTTTCCACTGATATGCAGCAGTCCGGCATCCCGTGTACCGGAGATATAGGCATCGAGACTGGAAAAGAGCTTTTGCTCCTGCACCAGCCTGCGGGTCAAGCGACTGGAACGTCCATTGCTCAGAATATCCGACAGAATATCGAAGGCATAATAATCGGCATCCTCACGGCTGCACATGTGATAAGCCATGAACAAAGCATCCAGAGGAACATTCCGTTCCACCGTCTGCCGGCGTTCCGCCGTCTGCACAACTTCTTGCGGTAATTGCCTTACGGGCACATTCCTACGGGGAATGGGAGCAAACCATTTTTCTGTCAGCCTAACCGTTTCTTCCCACGAAATATTTCCGGTAACGGCCAGCACTGCATTATTAGGTGCATAAAAACGAAAAAAGAATTCCTTTACCTCGTCCAGCGTGGCATTGGCAATGTGAGAGAGGTCTTTCCCGATACGTAGGCCAGCGATAAGGATGCGTTTGATAAGCCAAAGGACGAAGCAGATGTCCCACATCACCATACGGCTGGTTCAAGCAACGTTGTTTAAATTCCTCCATCACTACCGCACGCTGCACTTCAAGACTTTGCTCACTGAATGCCAGTTCCAGCATGCGGTCGGACTCCAGCCAGAAGCCGATTTCCACATTCGATTTTGGAACCGTCAGGTAGTAATTGGTTATATCATTATTGGTCCATGCATTATTCTCCCCGCCTGCCAATTGCAAAGGAGCGTCATAATCAGGAATATGCACCGAACCTCCGAACATCAGATGCTCGAACAGATGGGCAAAGCCCGTATGCTCGGGATGTTCGTCACGGGCACCCACGTCATAAACAATATTCAAGGCAACCATCTGCGTGCTGGTGTCCTCATTGTGCACCAACCGCAGACCGTTGTCAAATATCTTTTTGTTTATCTTCATAAAATGGAATGACAGAATCTATCATCAATCTATCACTGTCACTTTTTTAATAACCACATCCTCTTCGGGACGGTCGTTACGGTCAGTCTTGACCTTCTGTATTTTATCAACAATATCCATACCTTCCAGCACTTCACCGAACACGGTATATGCACCGTCCAAATGTGGAGTACCGCCCACGGTAGTATAAGCCTTCACCTGCTCGGGGGTAAACTTGAACTCCGGTTCCTTGGCAACCTGAGCCTCTGCCTGCGCAATCAAGGAATCTTGCAAATCCATCAGACCGTCCTGGTCATTATTCTTGCGCATCTTGTAGATTTCCTTCATGTGTTTCTGCGCCAACGCGTTGAAAGCATTGTTCAAGCGCATCTGATTCATCTGCTGTTCCATCCCCAGCAAGGTAGAGTCATTATACACTTTTCCGGTCACAATGTAGAACTGGCAGCCGGATGATGCCTTGTCAGGGTTCACCTCATCACCCTGGCGTGCAGCCGACAAAGCACCTTTTTTGTGAAAATACTTCGGATAAACAAATTCGGCAGGAACGGTATAACCCACGTCGCCTGCCCCCAGCATCTTGCCTTTCGGAGCCTTCTTCGATTCCGGGTCACCTGCTTGTATCATAAAGTCCTTGATGACACGGTGGAACAGCGTACCTTCATACGTGCCGTCTTCCACCAGCTTGATAAAGTTATCACGATGTTTCGGGGTTTCATTATACAGTTTCACGGTGATGTCACCCGCACTTGTTTCAATCTTCAGCTTCGTTTCTTTTTCCATATCTTCCTCTTTCTTTTGTCCCGGCTTGCAAGCAGTCAGACTGCAAACCAGTATAGTTAATAATACAATAAGATTTCTTTTCATTTTGTTTTTTATTTAATTTAAGTTTGCAAATATACTAAAATCAGACAAAAGCACTTACCTTTGCCTACATAAAAGAGATAACAGGCTAAAGCAATGACATCCATATTAATTGTAGAAGATGATATTACTTACGGCATGATGCTAAAAACATGGCTCGGCAAAAAAGGTTTCCAAGTAACCTCTGCCAGCAACATTGCCCGTGCTCAAAAACATATTGAGTCGGAAACCGTAGACTTGATATTGTCTGACCTGCGCCTGCCCGACAAGGATGGCATTGACTTATTGAAATGGCTGGGCGAACACGGCCTGCAAATACCGCTTATCATCATGACAGGATACGCTGACATACAGTCGGCCGTCCAAACCATGAAACTGGGAGCCTGCGATTACATTGCCAAGCCTGTGAACCCGGACGAATTACTGAAAAAAATAGGCGAAGCCTTGAATGCATCATCCTCCGCTTTGAAACAGATGATGCATTCGTCCCGAACAGATGATGCGTTTACCCCAAACAGACCATCCGTTTCACCCAAACAGACGATGCATTCCGACAAGATGAAAAATCAGCCTCTGAAGGGTGCAGAAGGCTCATTGTCCTCCTCCGACTTCCTTGAGGGAGAGAGCGACGCAGCCAAACAACTCTACAATTATGTGAAACTGGTTTCACCTACCAATATGTCTGTACTCATCAATGGTGCCAGCGGAACGGGCAAAGAATACGTAGCTCACCGCATCCACCAGCTCAGCAAGCGTGCCGACCAGCCGTTTGTAGCCATCGATTGCGGTTCTATTCCCAAAGAATTGGCCGCTTCGGAGTTCTTCGGGCACATAAAGGGCGCCTTTACCGGCGCACTGACCGACAAAACGGGCGCTTTCGTCGAAGCCAACGGCGGTACCATCTTCCTGGATGAGATAGGTAATCTGAGCTATGAAGTGCAAATACAGTTGCTGCGTGCTTTGCAAGAGCGCAAGATACGTCCGGTAGGTTCAAACAAAGAGATAAGCGTGGACATACGTCTGGTATCCGCCACCAACGAAAATTTGGAGCAAGCCATCGAAAAAGGGGCGTTCCGTGAAGATTTATATCACCGTATCAATGAATTCACCCTACGCATGCCGCAACTCAAAGACCGCCGTGAAGACATCCTGCTCTTTGCCAATTTCTTTCTGGACCAGGCCAACCGCGAAATGGACAAGCAACTGACCGGCTTTGATGACAAGGCATCCCGCGCCCTATTGGAATATCCCTGGCCCGGCAATCTACGCCAAATGAAGAATATGGTACGCCGTGCAACCTTGCTGGCACAAGGCAAATTCATTACTATCAACGAACTGAATGAACTGAAAGAACCCGCACCGGCCATCATCGGTATCCCTCTCCGCAATGAGGAGGCAGAGAAGCATCAAATCATCGAAGCCTTGCGGCAGACGGGAAACAACAAGAGCCGCGCTGCACAACTGTTGGGCATTGACCGCAAAACGCTGTACAACAAGTTGAAGCTTTATAACATATCCGACTAAAGGGTGTGGAATTATTCCACACTCTCCTCCACACATTCCACACTTTTCCACACTATGCCACACTTTGCATAGAAACATATATCGCTAATTATCAGAGTATTATCCAGTATACACTCTTTCTGGCACACCATTTGACCTATATCAGACGTAAGCAACAAGCGCTACAACAAGCAAGCACTTAGACTTAACAATAAGATATACCAACCTAAAAGCAAATGAATTATGAAAAAATTAGTATTAGTAGCAGCCCTGTTTATGTTTGTTTGTGGTGGAACGTTCTTGGCTCAAGCTAAGGCTCCGGTAGAACAGCCGAGTAAGACAACAACCTTGTCTAACGACACTGTGGTAACGGATACTTTGCAGAAAGCCGAGAACGTCCAAGACACAGCAAAAGTGACCCAATAACAGTAAGCACACTACAACAAAAAAGCCGTTTCCTCCTTGTCTATTCTGGGAAACGGCTTTTTTTTAATTATCAATTGTTAATTAAAACATCACCAATGTCTTTCTGGATAAAGGTCATTCCACCATGCCGGACTATCCTGCAGCCAACGGGCAAACCAAGCCATGATTGAATTGTGCCACAATTCACGTTTTGCATAATCAAGTACAAAATGGTTTTCACCATCTACGGTAATAAATTCCACCGGCTTACCCAATATCTTCAGCGCATTATACAATTGGATACTTTCACCGATAGGCACGTTTGTATCTACCGTGCCATGCAGCAACAACAGAGGGGTATTAATCTTGTCCGCATTGAACAATGCTCCATGCTTCGTAAACAAATCGGGATTATTCCAAGGATAGCTATCGGCTGCCGCAACAGAGTTATAGGAATATCCCCAATAACCCTCGCCCCAATAGCTCGTTACATTGCTGATGCCAGCATGCGAGGCAGCGGCAGCAAACATATCCGTCTTAGTCTGCAGATACATCGTCATGAATCCTCCATAAGAGGCACCCAGGCATCCGATACGTTTATCGTTGACAAACGGATGGGCTGCACAGAATTTCTTCGTACCTTCAATGATCTCATCGGCCGTACGCTCACCCCATGCATTGACATGGCGTGCAGAGAACTCCTGGCCGTACCCGATGGCACCACTGGGCTGGATAACATAAACCACATAGTCACGTGACGCAAACAACTGTGCACAGTACGGGGAAGTTATACCGCGAGTCGTAGGAGTCGTTCCTCCATAATAGTACACGATAAGCGGATACTTCTTGCTCGGGTCAAAAGACGGCGGAAGGCAAATCATTCCCTTTATCTCCGTACCGTCCGAAGCTGTAAAGTTCCACTCTTCCATCTGTCCCAGCTCAATCTTGTCGAGGACGGGCTTCATGGGGTTGGCAAGCAGGGTAGAAACTTTTTTCTTCGTGTCGTACGTATAGGCTACGCCCGTACTGGTGTTTCCTCCACCCACATAGGCAGCCACAACCGGATTGTCATTGGCCAGCGTGAAGGAAGTAATCACATCTTCTTCAAGCGGAAGCATTTCAAAGCCGCCCGTCTTCGGAACATAACGGTAGATATGCCTGCAATCCCCATCAGTCGTATCGAAATAGATACATCCGTCCACACGGTTCCACTGCACGGGAGACACCGTAGGATTGAAATCGCGCGTGATAGCCTGCACTTTCTTTGTAGCCAAATCCATAATGAATGCTTGGGTATCAAAGTCATTGGCTATGGGATGTTCACCGCAATTCTTGCCAATGCCTCCGAAAGCAGACGGACTGCCCGTCACCAGAAGCTGCTTCCCGTCCGGAGAGTAAGAAGCACTTCCCAGATAAGCATCCCAGGCGACCAGCGTATCTGCCTGCAAGGTGGTCAAATCAATCTCGAAAAGAGAAGAGAGGGAGAAAGGGCATCGAGTGATGTCCGGCTTGGAAGTGCTGCACAACAGTTTCTTGCCATCCGGGGAAATATCATTCAGATAGACGTTGTGACTACCGTAGGTCAGGCGCTCGGAAAGTCCCGTCGCCACATCGTATTTCATGAGATAATAGCGGTCACGAGAATTGGGGATACGGTCGTCCGGATGCAAGAGACGTTTCAACGGGCCACTCACCTTTTCGCCCTCGTCCGTGAGCATATAGATAAGATAGTCTTCTGTAGGAGACCAGCTGAAATATCCTTCGGGAACATTCTTCAGCAGCACTTCCTCACGCATCGTGGCGGGATCGAACACAACCAGGTCATTCTGCTCCTCGCCCATAACCGTATAATAGAGCTTGTTGCTGTTGGGCATCCAGTTCATCTTTTCATTGGCATTGGGCAATATCACCCGGCCGGTCTTTACCTCGGTCAGCTCACAACGGGTCCTGGAACGCTTCACGTCGTAATTGTCCGAATAGCGGGTCAGCAGATACTTGCCGTTGGGCGAAAGAGAAACCCTGCTCGCTCGGGAGCCGAAATTGGTGTTGAACAAAGAGAAACGTCTCTTCATGTCCGGTGCCATCCGGCAGGCTACATCGGCAAAGTCCTTTTCCTTTTCAAATTCGCATTTCAGCATCGGCTGCATCTTGTCGTCCGCGCTTGAAAGCAACTTGATGACAATCTCATAATCCGCTTCGGGGTCCATACGCAGACTGACAGCCGTAGGACGGACCTGCGACAAGCTGTCCTCCGCTGTCTCCTTGACTTGCTTGGATTCACCGTTTACAAACACCTCAAAACGGGCAGGAGAATATACATTCAGCTTGCCCTTCATGAAACGCTCCGCACGCAGATTGGTAGCAAACAGATAGAACAGATTGTCCTTGTCTGCCTTTGCCACAGTTACATATCCAGCCGTATCAGCAACCATACGTTCGTACCGACCTCCGTCGAAGTCGAGACTGACCTTCGTCTTCAGAAGATTGCCGGTAGTAAACTTGTCTCCCTTGAAGTTGATACTATCGCCCTGGAGGGGAGTGCGCACCGTAACGGCAGGACGCACATTATACTCAGCAACTCTTTCCTGAGCTTGGGCAGCCAATCCCGCAAGGAGCAGCAAACCCGACAAAACTGTGATTTTCTTCATTACTGTAAGATTAAATCGGTTTCAAAACCATTCCATAAATTTCCGGGAGGACGGGAGCCTCCACTTCTATCAGTTCTTTGGACACCGGATGCACAAAACGGATATACCGCGCATGCAGACAGATGCTGCCGTCAGGATTGGAGCGGGGCGAACCATACTTCAAATCTCCCTTGATGGGACAGCCCATCTTTGCCAACTGACAACGTATCTGGTGATGGCGTCCGGTTTTCAAATCTATTTCCAACAGATAATAGTTCTGCGACCGCCCGATGAGCCGGTAATGCAAAATCGCTTTCTTGCTGCCCGGCACCTCCTTGTCGTATGCATAACTCTTGTTCTGTTTCTCATTTCGCACCAGATAGTTCACCAATTCCCCCTCTTCCTCGCGGGGCAAGTTCTTCACTACTGCCCAGTAAGTCTTCTTCACCTCGCTATTCTTGAACATCTCGTTCAGACGCGACAGTGCCTTACTGGTCTTGGCAAAAACAACAAGACCGCTCACGGGGCGGTCCAGCCGGTGGGCGACACCGATAAAGACATTTCCAGGCTTGCTGTACTTCTCTTTCAGGTACTGCTTTACAGTTTCTGAAAGCGGTGTATCACCCGTTTTGTCTCTCTGAACTATCTCGGAAGCGGTCTTGTTGACTATAATGATATGATTGTCTTCGTATACGACAGTCATCGGTTGTTAATGTTTAATGATTAGTGATTAATGATTAATGACTAACACCCAACTTCTCATTAAACATTAATCACTAATCATTAATCATTAAATTACATATTCATCCCACCATCTACCTGAATAACCTGACCGGATACATAAGAAGACATATCAGAAGCCAGGAAAGTAGCGATATTTGCCACGTCTTCGGGTGTGCCGCCACGACGCAAAGGAATCTTCTTGCACCATTCAGCCTTCACCTCTTCAGACAAGGCATCGGTCATGGCTGTCATGATGAAGCCCGGAGCAATGGCATTGGCACGGATTCCACGAGAACCCAGCTCCTGAGCGATAGACTTGGCCAAAGCAATCATACCGGCTTTGGAAGCAGAATAGTTGGCCTGGCCGGCATTGCCTGTTTCACCGACGACAGACGTAATGTTGATAATCGAACCGCTGCGCTGCTTCATCATCAGCCGGGTAACGGCCTTGGTGCAGTGGAAAGCGCCGGTAAGATTGGTGTCAAGCACGGCCTGCCAGTCGTCTTCTTTCATGATCATGAGCAGGCCGTCACGGGTGATGCCTGCGTTATTGACTAAAATGTCGATACGTCCCAATTCTTTCTTGACGTCTTTGACCATAGCAGTGACGGCAGCTTCATCAGCCACATCACACTGGATGGCAAGGCCTTTGCGCCCTTTTTCTTCGATAAGGCGGACCGTTTCTTCAGCAGCGGCGGTATTGCCGGCATAGATGACAGCGACGTCGGCACCGGCTTCAGCAAGGGTCAGCGCTGCCGCACGGCCGATGCCGCGGGAGCCGCCGGTAACGATGGCTGTTTTTCCTGTTAACTGCATTTTATCGAACCTCCTGGAAAAATTCAAGCGTTTTCTTTAAGGAAGGAATATCTTCTACATTTTCACTGTGGATTTTGCGGTCAATTTTCCGATTAAAACCACAAAGGGTTTTACCCGGACCGACTTCTACGAAGTTTTCCGCGCCAAAGTCGAGCATGGTCTTGGTGCAGTCGATCCAGAGGACGGGGCTGGCCGCCTGTTTGATAAGGGATGCCTTGATATCGGCTGCAGCCGTTTCAATCTGGCCGTTGACATTGGCAACGACGGGAATCTTGGCATCGGAAATGGTAATATCGTCGAGGACTTCGGCCAGGCGTTTTGCCGCCGGTTCCATGAGCGTGCTGTGGAAGGGAGCGCTGACGTGAAGGAGAACGGCGCGTTTCGCACCAGCAGCCTTCATGCGGTCTGCCGCTTCTTCAACGGCTTTAGTGCTGCCGGCAATGACGATCTGGCCGGGGCAGTTGAAGTTGACGGCCTGAACGACGCCGCCTGCCTTAGAAATGTCGGCGCAGATTTCTTTGATCTTATCTTCGTCTAAGCCGAGGATAGCCGCCATGCCGCCTTCTCCGAGGGGAACGGCTTCCTGCATGAACTGGCCGCGGAGGCGGACGGTCCGCACAGCGTCGGCAAAGGTCAAGGAACCGGCTGCGACGAGAGCTGAATATTCACCGAGGCTGTGACCGGCTGCGATGTCCGGGGTCAGGCCTTCCTGAGCCAGGACGCGGCAGCATGCCGTGCTGGCCGTAAGGATGGCCGGCTGTGTATTATAGGTCTTCATCAGTTCTTCGTCAGGACCTTCAAAGCAAAGTTTCGTCAGCGAGAAACCCAAGGCATCGTCAGCTTCTTCAAAGAGCTGTTTTACGACCGGGTAGGCATCGTATAAATCTTTGACCATACCCACTTTTTGGGCACCCTGTCCGGGAAAAACAAAGGCTTTCTTCATCATCAGTCACACCTCTCACAAAAAATTAATACCATTTCATAACTAAGCCGGCCCACGTCAGTCCGGCGCCAAATCCAGCCAAAACGACGATGTCGTCGCGCTTCATGCGGCCTTGACGCAAGGCTTCATCGAGGGCAATGGGAATGGATGCCCCGGACGTGTTGGCGTATTTATCGATATTGACAAAGACTTTTTCCATGGGAAGGTGGAGCCGTTTGGCTGCCGATTGAATGATGCGGGTATTGGCCTGATGAGGAACCATGAGGTCGATGTCTTCGTAACTGAGACCGGCCCGTTCCAAGGCTTTTTCCGCCGTCCGTCCCATGACTTTGACAGCAAATTTATACACTTCCTTGCCGTCCATCTTGATGTACGTTTCATGTTTCGCCCGAGCTTCATCGGTCGGCAAAATAGCGACCCCGCTGGACGGGATGTTCAGGTATTTGCCGCCGCTTCCGTCGGCGCCCATGTCAGCACCGAGGATGCCGTAGCCCTGCGGTACGGGACCGAATACAGCGGCTCCGGCGCCGTCGCCGAAGAGGACGCACGTATTGCGGTCGGTCATGTCGAGGAAACGGCTGAGGATTTCAGCCCCGATGACCAAAACGTGGCGGTACATGCCCGTTTCGATGTACTGTGCCGCCGTAATGGCGCCATAGGCAAAGCCCGAGCAGGCTGCATACAAATCGAAGACAGCGGCGTTCTTGGCACCGATATTATCCTGGACGATGCAGGCCGTTGACGGGATGGTCATGTCCGGCGTCAAGGTGCAGACGATAATCATATCCAGGTCTTCAGCTGACAGATTGGCCATTTCCAAAGCCTGTTTCGCCGCGATGGTGCACATATCCGACGTATTCATTCCGTCTTCGGCAAAGTGACGCGTTTTGATGCCGGTACGGCTCTGAATCCATTCATCCGATGTATCGACATACTTTTCCAATTCTTTATTGGTAACGACTCTATCGGGTACATAATGGCCCGTACCCAGCACACCGGCTGCGTTAGCTTTCACTATCATACTGTTCTACCTCTTCTTCCTCTATACTTTTTCGAATATGGCCGATGACGTCTTGCTCTGCAATTTCGCCGGCCACGCGGACAGCGTTTTTAATGGCCTTGGCCTTAGAGCTGCCGTGGCAGATGATAAAGCTGCCGTTGACGCCAAGTAGTGGCGCTCCGCCGTATTCGGTAAAGTCTAGTCGCTTCTTGAGCGATTTCAAAGCCGGATAGATGGCAAGCGCCCCTAATTTAGCGATGAAGCCGCTCTGCTTGATCGTGTCGCGGACGAGACGGATGATGAACATGGCCATGCCTTCTCCAAATTTCAAGATGACATTGCCGATGAATCCGTCACAGACGACGACGTCGACCGTTCCTTTCGGTATATCTCGGCCTTCTACGTTGCCGTAGAAAGTAATGGTTTTCAAATTTTCCAACATGGGATAGGTTTTTTGACACAATTCATTGCCCTTCGACGCTTCTTCCCCGATATTCAGGAGACCGACAGCCGGCTTTTCAATGCCGAGGATGTATTTGGCGTAATGGCAGCCCATGATGGCGCCTTCAACCAAGTGTTTCGGCTTGCTGCTGGAGTTAGCCCCGGAATCGAGGAGGACGGTAATCCCCTTTTTAGAAGGGATCGGCGTCGCAATGCAAGGGCGTTCAATCCCCTTGATGCGGCCCAGTTCGAAAAGGGCAGCTGTGACAGCGGCCCCGGTGCTGCCGGCGGCAACGACAGCATCACATGCGCCGTTTTTTACCAAGCGTGCAGCAACGACGATGGATGCGTCTTTCTTGCGGCGAATGGCCTGAGCTGGATGCTCGCCCATTTCGATGACTTCACTGGCATGGACGATCGACAGGCGTTCATTTTCTTTCGCCCCATACGTCGTCAATACCTGGCGTATCTTCGTTTCGTCACCGACCAGGACGACATCGTAATCATATGCTTTGACGGCTTCGATGGCACCGAGGACAATTTCTTCCGGTGCGTAATCGCCGCCCATCGCATCTACTGCTATTTTCATGATACTACCGCTCCATTATTCCAAAGATTCTATAATAAATTTCGCCCGGAACACTTCTTTTCTCATCTTCCGAATCGTAACCCATACGTAGTATTTCTGGTCGCGCTGGCGGATGACGTCAGCTTTGGCAATCAGTTTATCGCCTACGGTGACGGGCTGTTTATATTTTACATTGGCCACTGCCGTGATACAGACAGGAAGGTTTAACACTGTCCGTGCCAAGGAGCTGGCCTGGGCATACAGGCATTGGGAGCGCACGATATGGGCTTCGTCGACCATATCATCCGTAGCCGTCATAATCGAAATGGCATTCTTTCCGATGATGCAGTCTACGAGTTCGCCGACGACGGTCGCATTTCGCAGTTTGGGCTGCGCCTCCTCCGCCTTTTGGCGGATGCGGATGCGCATTTCAGGGATCCCCAAGGCCATTCGGTCCAAGCGGATTGTAGCTACACTGACGGAAAGTTCTTCAGCTAATTCTTCGTCATTTATAAAAGGATTATCTTCAATTCGCTTCTGTAACAAAGCATGTCGCTTATCTCTTGCTATACGGACCATGTCATTCACCCTTGAAATTATTACCAAGTATTATTAGCACATACAACTAGAGATTATATAATGTTTTGACGATTTTGGCAAGGAAAATAAAAAAAGTATGCTTTCATCCCATTCATTCTCGTTGAATTGCCGAAAGCATACTCCTCACTCCTTAGTATTTATCGAAATCCATTTCGTTCAATACGTCACGCAGTTTTTCCAACTCTTCCTTGGTCATGGTAATTCCCTTGGTCATCGCCTGGTAATCCGGATCCCACGAGCGCAGATCGAACTTAGGAGCCCGATTATTCCAGCTGATATAAGTCAATTCTTTGCGCCAGCCGTCTTTATTTTCAGACAAGGTGCCGCAAATATCTTCGATGTTAAAATTTAACTGTGCCATTGTATACCTCCCGATAGCGTTCATTGTTTGCATCATGTCAGGTTACGTCCATAACCCAATTATTTTATATAATAGCAAATATGCAAATTATGTCAATACAGCAGATTCGCCAATAATGTCAAGCTTTTTTTCCCTTATCCGTGGCTCTTTCTCCGCTTGAAAAGCCCTCCGTGGGCCTCGCTGATATCGAAGACGGAGACGAAAGCGGCCGGGTCGATGGTCGTAATGGCGTCGCGGATCTTGGTAATTTCAAGACGCGATACGACGCAGTACAGGATCATCGTCTTTTCCCGACGATAGGCGCCTTCGCCGTTGATGAGGGTCACGGCACGGCCCATATCCTGAGTGAGGCACTGGGCAACGGCGTCGTGTTTTCCCGTTACGATGAGCATACCCTTCATTTCATCGAGACCGGTCGTAACGACGTCGATCATCTTATAGGCAATGAAGTAGGCGACCAGGGAATACATGGCACTGTCCCAGGAAAAGACGAAGCCCGAACTGCCTAAAATGAAGAGGTTAAAGAACATAATGATTTCGCCGACGGAAAAAGGCATCTGCCGATCGGCGATGATGGCCAACACTTCCGTACCGTCAAGGGATCCGCCCCAGCGAATGATGAGGCCGACGCCGAGACCGATGATGATGCCGCCGTAAATGGTCGACAGAAAAGGATCTGACGTGACCGGCGGATAGTGAAGGAAATCACTCCATACGGACAGACAGAGAATAGAAAATAAGGATGACACGGTGAAAAAAGCACCGATCTTTTTATACCCGAATATAAAAAAGGGAATGTTCAATACGATGATGAAAATACTGAAGCTGATTCCCGTGATTTCAGCAGCCATGAGGGCAATACCGACGACACCGCCGTCAATGACGTGGTTCGGAACGAGGAATACGTCGAGCCCGATGGTATAGATAAAGGCACCGAAGGCAAGCCCTAAGGCGCGTAAGAAATATTTCATAGATTACCTCCCTGTTTTTTCGTAATATAGCGGCGGCCGATAATCCAGGCGACAAAATCGTCGACCGGTTCCGGCGGATATTGAAGTGACAAGGGGATGAAGCGCCGCCACCCCTTGCGCGGTGTGCACTGAAAATAGAGATTACGGCCTTCAACGGTCGTAAATTTTTCATCGATGAGTGAAAAAGTGACGGCACGGCGGCCATCGGCAATCCACTGCTCGACTAAAGGCTGCAGATGCTTATGGTTCGTCCCGTCACCCATGACGATATGAGAAAAAGGGTACTTCCCATAGATCTCCTCTACGTAAGAAAGGAGGTCCGGCGTCGGCACGATGGCTTTCGTGACCAGGCTGCCGTCGTCATTTACAACGGCGGTCCCAGTCTTTTCTGAGCCCGGGTCATGGCAAAAATCATGGTCTTCCTCCCCTACTTACCGGCTTCGACGCGGATGTCAATCTGCAGCGGACCAGCCGTATAAGTATCGGTTTCGGCGACGGCTTTAAGGACAACGCTGGTCCCGGTATGACTCTTGATGCGATTGATGGTATCGAACATTTCCGAGGCCGTCAAGGCGCCGACGTTACCCGTCAGGGGATCTGGCAACCAGGCCCTTAGCCTGAGCCTGCTGGTTGACATTATGCAGGAAACGCATGACCTGAAGTTCCGTGTTGCCCGACAGTTCCTCGCCGGTTAGCTCTTCTTCAAAGACGACGTCGCCGCGATGATAAATCAATTGGTTATCATACATTTCAACATGGACCAGGGCCGGTTCGCCGAGGATGATGTTCCCGGCAGCAATGATGCGCAATAATTTTTGCGACTTGCCGGCTTTTTGTAGGGCATCGACGGTGGCATTGAATTCTTCCGGTGAAATATACAGCAAAATCGTATTTTCATCGGTAACGCCGAGATGACGGCCAATCATAGTATTGGTCTGACTCATGGCCCGGCTCAATTCTTCCCGCGTCTGTTCAATGGACAGACCGCCGCGAAGGACGTTGCTCGAGAGGACTTCGCCGACGCGGAAGACGACCGTACCTTCACGGATATTGGTCATCGTCGCGTTGAGCAGCTTAATGCGCTGGTCGAGGCCATCGATGGTTTCCATCATTTTATTCTTCGTTTCTTCCAGCATAGCTACGTCCTGACGGGCCTTTTCACTGTCGGCCAGGGCCGAGTCACGCTGCTTTTTCGCTTCGTCCATGGCGACTTGAATGACCGTCAGCTGACGAGCTTTATCGTCGCGAGCCAGTTGGGCCTGCTGGAGGTCCATCTGGGTAGCGCGGATTTCTTCATTTTTCCCGTCGAGCTGTTCCTGCTGCTGTTTAAGCAGTTCTTCATTGGACGCAATCAGTTCATTCTTATCATCGAGCTCCTTGCCGAGTTCAACGGCCTGCTGCATGAGCTGGCTGCGCTGGGCTTCAAGCTGGGCTTTCTGCATCTGAAGCTGATGCATGCCAAATAAAGCGATGCGGACGTTTTCGGAAAGGATGGACATGACGCCTAAGGTAATGGCGGCGATACTGATGCCGGTCAGGATGGTGACTAAGATCGACGTGTACTTCGGCCGAAGTCCGAATAATTTAATTTTCTGTTTGCCAACCCGAGAGCCGATTTTATCGCCAAGATAGGCAATGATGCCGCCCATGACGGCTAAAACGACCAGCATAATCCATCCGTATTCCATAAGCCACCACCTTTTCTTATCATTTAAGTTCATTATATTATAGACTATAAAGGAGCCTTCCTGCAAGCGTGAAGGGTCAGAAAGGCTCCAATTATCCCAAAACCGATGAGGTCCTATCTTTCTTCGGTCACAATCGACACCCTGATTTTAGAATGCTATTTTATATTGAATCTCAAAAAAAGGAACTGCCGGTTAGACAGTTCCTTTGCTTATTTCGATTTTTTATAGACTAAGATGACGCCGGCGATGCCACAGATGATGTCGGGCAAAAAGGCGGCGATATAAGCCGGTATCTTACCGCCATTCCCCAAGGCATTGCCAAGAGTCATGATCGAGTAATAGATAAAGATGACGACGACACTGATGCCGAACCCAATGGAAGAGCTTCCACGCTGCTTCTGCATGCCTAGGGGCGCGCCGACGACAGCACAGACGAGGCTGGCCAGGGGCAGGGCGAAGCGATTGTACATTTCGACTTTCATCTTATTGGTATCGACGGAATTTTGGTCGAGGAGTTTGATTTGCTCGCGCAGTTCACGAATGGTCAATTCTTCCGGTTTTTTCTGAGAAGACGCGATTTTATCGGGCTTCTGCGTCACCGGCAGTGCCTGGTTCTGGAACTTCATAGACCGCGTCGTCCGTTCATCCGTCGATACGTCAAAGATCGTGCCTTCATGCATGATCCATTTCTGGCCGTTCCAATCGGCGCGGTCGGCCTGTTCGACGCGCATAAGCTGGTCGTTTTCAAATTCCTGGACGGTAATATCCTTCAATTCCCGCGAGGTAGCGTCGTACTGACGGGCATACATCAGGCTGGAAATATCGGAGCCATCCGTATTTTTGATGATGATATGGTCCTGGGTCGTCGGCGCGACGTTGTGCTTTATTTCTTCATTGATGATCCGGTTATAGGCATTATTGGCCCGCGGTACGACGTATTCATTGAAGGCCGTCGCTCCGAGAGAAATAAATAAGGCCGCGACGAAGACTGGCATGGCCAGACGGATAAAATTTTGACCGCCGGCCCGCATGACGATCAGTTCACTGGAGCTTGACAGGCGGCCAAAGGCCATGAGCGATCCCAGAAGGACCGACATGGGAAAGGTAATGACGACGATAGAGGGTATGGCTAAGACAAAGACGCGAAAAGCCGCCCAAGGAGAGGCCCCGTACTGATTGATGAGGTTGGCGATACGGTACAGCGTTCCCGTGCCGATGAAAACGGCCGTAAAGGCGCAGACGCCAAACAGAAAGGGGCCGATAAATTCTTTTAAGATATACTTGTCTAATATTCGCATTCCATACTCCCTGTTACATCCTGAATTCTTCGCCTAAGTAGAATTTCTTGGCGACCGGGTCATTGGCGATGAAGTCCGGACTGCCTTCGAGGAGGATTTTCCCGATCACTCAAAACTGTAGGCTTTATCGACGATGCTGAGCGTTTCCCGGACATTGTGGTCGGTAATGAGGACGCCCATGCCGCGCCGTTTTAAATGGCTGATAATGCCTTGGATGTCGTTGACAGCCAAGGGGTCGATGCCGGCAAAGGGTTCATCGAGGAGAATGAAAGCCGGGTCGGTCACCAGACAGCGGGCAATTTCGACGCGGCGCCGTTCCCCGCCGGACAACTGGATGCCCAATCGGTCCCGCAGCTGGGTGATGGAAAACTCTTCCATCAAGGCTTCGGCCTTCTCGTGCTGCTGCTTTTTGCTGAGCTTCGTCGTTTCCAGCAGGGCCAAGAGATTGTCCTCTACGGTCAGCTTGCGGAAGATAGACGCTTCCTGAGGCAGATAGCCGATGCCGTGGGCCGCCCGCTGGTGAATGGGAAGCTTGGTAATATCATTGCCATCGATGGTGATTTCACCGGCCGACGGCCGTTCAATGCCGACGATCATGTAGAAGGTCGTCGTCTTCCCCGCCCCATTGGGGCCGAGGAGGCCGACGATTTCACCCTGGTCGACGCGGATACTGACGCCGTCAACGGCATTTCTTTCTTTATACGATTTTACGAGATCTTTAGTCTGAATGAACATGGATACCCCTTACTCGTTGCCCGGCACGATGACGATGGTTGAGCGGCTGCGAGTCTGAACAGAATTATCGGCAAGCTGAATATCGACACTATCCCCGTTTAAGGAATTGCCGTTCTGTGTCGCATTGACGTTCCCACGGAGGTGGACGACGCCGTCATTTTGTCCCGGCGTCTGGGTGTAGACAGCCTGGTTGGCATAGGCGACGAGATTGTCTGACGGCGATTCGACGTGGACGTTGCCCGTACCGACGGCCTTGATCTGCTTAAACCAGGCATCGATATGGTCGGCCCACATCTGCGAGCCCTGGGCTTCAAGATAGCCGTTGCCGGTGACGATGCTGTAATCTTTATCGAGGTAGTATTCTACCTTATCGCCGCGAACTTTTTTATCTTCATAGACACCGTGGACGTTGCCCGTGGCTACGATATAATTGCGGTTCGTCGAATGCATTTTATCCGAATTGAGCTGCATATTCGGCTGCTGGACGGCAACGTTGCCTTCCATGTCAGCTTCAGACGTCTTTAAGTTGTAAACGCCTTTATTCCCGGTCATCGTCGCCTGATCGCGGACGATGACGACGTTGCCCGTAGCCGTGGCGACCTGGGTTTTACCGTTGTATTCGAGTTTGTCGGCCGTGACCGATACGGCAGAATTGCCGTTGTTATCGGCGGCGATGACCCCGGCAGACGGAAGGATCAGGGACCCGATGAGGGCAGCAACTGCCAATTTTCTTGCCAATAATTCCATCATAATTATTCTCCCCTTGTCACTTGCGCATGGCCGGTCAGCAAGACCTTGGTCAGGCTGCTGTCGGTTTCAAAAGCATCGGCTTTCAGCGTCGTATTGTCATGGCGTTCCATGACAACCTTGCCGCCCTTAATCATACGCGTATCCATATTATAATACACACTGCCGTCAGTCTGCAACGTATCGCCCTTATCGGTCTCAGCCTTAACCGGCTGCTTGATTTCGATGGTCCGCTTTTCACGGTCGACGATGCCCTTATCGGAGGTAATGGTCATCTGCGTCCCGTCTTCAGCGACGACCAGGGCTTTGGGATTGGTGAAGTACATGATCTGTGTATCCGGATCGATTTGAATCTTATCGGCCGTCAGTCTCCAAACGAGTTTGCCTTCCTGTTTTTCTTCGAGTTCCGAACCTTCGAATTCGACCAGCTTATCCGGACTTACCATCGTGTCTTCCGACGTATTGGGATTCATGAAGACGTAAAGCATGACAGCAAAGCCGACGACGGCGATGACGGCAATCAAGGAAAGTTTATTCTTTTTCAGCTTCTCGACGATCATCGATATGCGCCTCCGGTTTCTGTTGTAATGCAATGATTTCTTCCGGTTCTGTACTCCAGCGGTGCTGGAACCACAACCATTCGGTCGGATGTTCTTTGATGAAATTTTCCGTAATGACCGCCATCTTCCGGGTCATGCGGGCAATATCGGCTTCTTTATCGCCCGTGTCTTCATAATGCATGATTTCCCCGATCGCCAGATGGGTGCGGTGGTTTTCATCATGGATGGTAAAGACCGGAATGATGGGTGAATGAAATTTTTGAGCGACATGGCCGGTCCCTTCGGCGTCGAGCTCATCTTGCCCAAAAGGGCTGGGGCACACCGTAAAAGCCGCCGTCCTGGTCGGCCAAAAAGCCGAGGAGCTTCTTGCGCTTCAAGGCACGGGCTGCGATGATCATTTCATTGCCGCCGCGGGCAAAAGACTTCAAGGCCCATGCCTTCCCGATTTTCATTGAGCAGTCGGGTAACGGCACTATTGGCCTGGTTTTTTGACAATCGTCGACGCCGGATAGCCATACATGGCCAGGGCACCGAGCCATTCCCAGTTACCCATATGCGCCGTAAGGACGATGACCCCTTTGTCCTCTTTCATCGCTTCATCGAGTCGTTCCGGGTGGTCGAGCGTAACGTATTGGCGAATATTGTCAGGATTCAGCCGCGGTGTATAAAGAATTTCCATCAGCGATTGACCCAGATTGCGAAAGACTTCGGTCATGATGGCTTCCGCTTCCGGCCGGCTGCATTCCAGTCCGCGCTGAATTTGGAAAATACCGCGTTCGCGCTGCTTTTTCATAAGTTTCCCTACGAAAGGACCGAGTGTACGGCCCAAAGAAATGATGAGCGGATACGGAAGACAACAGAGAAATTTCCCAAATCCGCGAGCAACGTGGTACTGCCATTCCTTCCCCACAGTACAGACTCTCCTTTCTTATTGGCGCAACGTAAATGCCGAATCCCCCAGATATTGGCGCAGGACGTCATCCCAAACGTGTTGACTTTTTAAAATATATTCGGCAAACTCCCGAAGGGCTCCATGGCCGCCGGGATAGGCAGAAACAAAAGCGGCCGAGTTTCGTGCTTCTTCACAGGCATCGAGGGGGGCGGCACCAAAACCGGCATTGGCAATGAGTTCAACGTCATTCAGGTCATCTCCCATGTAAGCCACTTCATCGAGGGAAAGACCGATTTCACTGCATAATTGCTGCATCGAACGAAGTTTATGTGAGCAATCCTGCAGGACGTAATCGATATGCAAATCTTTGGCCCGCTGTTCGACCATCGGCGAGCGGCGGCCCGTAACCAGGGCTGTCTTGAGGCCCGCTGCCCGGACCAGGGAAATCCCCATGCCGTCACGGGCTGAAAAGCCTTTCATGGCGTCGCCCGACGGGCTGTAGTAGATAATCCCGTCGGTTAAGACGCCGTCGACATCGAGGGCCAGCATTTTAACGTGTGTCAAAAAGCCCATCAGACCACTCCCTGCCGCAGTAAATCCGTAATGTGGACCATGCCGACGACCTTCTGTGCTTCATCGACGACGGGCAGGACCGTAATCGGCCGCGGCTGATTCTTTTCCATGATGTGCAAGGCTTCTGTCGCCAGTTTATGGTTGACGATGACCCGCGGGTTTTTGGTCATCATGGCATCTACCGGCCACTGCAGGAAATTAGAGCCCGTTTCAAGACCGCGGCGGACGTCGCCGTCGGTAACGAGGCCGATCAGTTTTCCGCCTTCATCGATGACGGAAACGGCACCGAGACCTTTTTCGGTCATGAGGAACAAGGCGTCCTGAACGCTGCTGTCTTCGGTGACGACCGGATTATCCTCGCCTTTATGCATGACATCGTCGACGGTGAGCAGCAGTTTTTTGCCAAGGGCACCGCCGGGATGGAAGATACCGAATTGTTCTTTCGTAAAGTGGTGTTGCGTAAGGAGAACGACAGCCAAAGCATCGCCGAGGGCCAGTGAAACGGTCGTACTCGTCGTCGGAGCGAGCCCTAAGGGGCAGGCTTCTTTTTCGACGGAGGCATCGAGGATGATGTCGGCGTGTTTGGCCAGTGTCGAATTGTGGTTGCCGACGACGGCGATGAGTTTAGCCCCAATGCGCTTGAGCGACGGCAGGGTATTGAGGATTTCAACGGTTTCACCGCTGTTTGAAAAAGCCAGGACGATATCGTCGGCCGTGACCATGCCCAAATCGCCGTGAATCCCTTCGGCAGGATGGAGGAAAATCGACGGCGTCCCCGTACTCGACAAGGTAGCCGCTACTTTGCGGGCAATGTGACCGGATTTCCCCATGCCGGTCACGATGACCCGACCGCCGGACTGAAGGATGAGGTTTACGGCATTGACAAAGTTCTGATCCAACGTCGGAATTAATTTTTCAATCCCCTGTGCTTCCTGATGGAGCACGTCTCTTGCTTCTTCTAAAATATCCATCATATCGACTCCCCTCACATTTCCGTGCTTACGCTGTTTTTGGCAATGTCCCGAATGGCGACCATATCGCGAAGGACGCCTTCGACCTGCGATAAATACAGCATATTCGGTCCGTCGCTGAGCGCTTCGGCCGGGTTGTCATGGACTTCCATGAAAACGCCGTCAATACCGGAACCGGCAGCGGCGCGGGCAAGGTTTCCGATGAACTGGCGCTGGCCCGACGATTTGGTGCCGGCACCACCCGGCAGCTGGACGCTGTGAGTCGCATCAAAGACGACGGGATAACCGAGGCTGCGCATAATCGGGAAGGAGCGCATGTCGACGACCAGGTTATGATAGCCCAGGCTGACGCCTCGTTCGGTGAGCATGATGTTTTCATTGCCCGTATGGACAATTTTATCGACGACATTCTTCATATCGTCCGGGGCCATGAACTGGCCTTTTTTCACGTTGACGCATTTTCCCGTCGCAGCAGCCGCTTCGACGAGATCGGTCTGCCGGCACAAGAAAGCCGGAATCTGCATGACATCGAGGACTTCTGCAGCCGCTTCCACCTGGCTGACTTCATGAATGTCACTGATGACCGGCACTTGGAGTTCCTTTTTGATGTCGCTTAAAATACGCAGGCCTTCTTTGAGGCCCGGGCCGACGGTACGACGTGTACGACGAGCGGTTCGCTTTATCAAAAGAGGCTTTAAAGATATAGGGCAGCCCCAAGCGTTCACAAATCTCTTTCATTTTCCGGCCGATATTAAGCGTCCGTTCCGGATCTTCGATAACACACGGACCGGCCATGACAAACAGATTGCCATTGCCGCCGACGAGCATATTGCCAACATGAATTTGTTTCACTGTTTCCATAGTCTATTCCCCTTTATGAGCAGATTCAGCAAAATAACGGCGGATGCGTGCGAGGTCATCCGGAGTATCGATGCCGATGAATTGATGATGCGTTTTTATCACTTTTATCTTATAACCATTTTCAAGAACTCGCAACTGTTCGAGGGACTCAACTTTTTCTGCCGGCGTCGGTTCCATGGCAGCATAGGCCAGAAGAAAGTCCCGCCGGTAGGCGTAAATGCCGATGTGTTTATACGGCACGATACCGCCCTCTTCAAAGGTATGACGAGGATACGGAATGAGGGACCGTGAAAAATACATGGCTTCATCGCGCTGATTGAGGACGACCTTTACGGCACTCGGTTCCTGATATTCTTCTTCGGCCAGCGGTGCTGCAACGGTAGCCATGGAGAGGCTGGGATCGTCTTCAAAAGCATGGCACAAGTCGTCGATGACATCCGGCGCAATGAGCGGTTCATCGCCCTGGACGTTGATGATGACATCGGCATCGGGAAAATGAGCCACAGCCTCGGCCAAACGGTCGGTCCCATTGGTATGGTCTTCCCGGGTCATGACAGCCCGGCCGCCAAAAGAAACGACCGTATCATAGACCTTGGGATTGTCGACGGCGACGACGACAGCCGTCAGTTTCGAGGCCTTGGACGCCTGTTCATACACGCGTTGTACCATCGGTTTGCCGGCAATATCACATAAGGGCTTCCCGGGCAGGCGCGTCGACGCGTAGCGCGAGGGAATGATGCATACAAAATTCATAGTTTATCCTCCAATACAGATTGCAAGACGGCATCTATTTGTTCTTGCCCTTCTACGATTTCAAGGGTAATGGCCAAGACGTACAAGGGAAGGTTGTATTCTTTTACAAGGTCGGCCGGCAGTTTTACGGCGTCTTTTTCCGTCGTCACCAGGATGCACTGCTTTTCGGCAGCCAGGTCGGCCATGCGCCGGATATCCGAAGGCCCGTAATGGTGATGGTCTTCATAGCGAAGGACACCGGCTACGGTAAACCCGGCCCCCGCAGGGTTTCTTCAAAAGAAGCCGGATTGCCAAGCGCCGATACGGCCAGCACGGGGCGCTCCATAAGGCCCGCTGGTATGGCATCTTCCGGATGAAGGCCTTGGTCCCAGTTCAAAAAGGGAAGGACCGCCGAGGGTTTATGGACCGATAAGGCGACCGGCGCCGATGCATTGTATCGACGAAGATCCTCCCGAATCTGGGAAACAGCTTCCTGGGTTATTTGGTCCACCTTGGTAATGATGAAGATATCGGCCCGGGAAAGATGTTCCAATGGCTCACGCAGGATGCCTCGCGGCAGGACGTGACCATTTCCGAAGGGATTGGTGCCATCGACGAGGACGACGTCGACATCGCGATAAAGCTGCCAGTGCTGGAAGCCGTCATCGAGGATGAGAACTTGGGCGTCGAATTTTTCGACGGCCATGCGGCCGCTGACGGCCCGGTCTCGACCGACGAGGACGGGAATGCCCATGAGGCTTCTGGCCATGAGGCTCGCTTCCGTGCCCCCTTCTTCAGCCGTAAGAGTACCATGCGCCGTCGGACAGTGACCGAAGCGCCGCTCTTTTCCCGTTTCGAGTGATACGCCTCGATTGAGGAGTGCCACGCGCCAGCCTCTGGCG
>ENA-OQKC01000174-OQKC01000174.1-human-gut-metagenome-genome-assembly--contig:-NODE-174-length-27249-cov-2.940122_pt1 | contig 27249 bp, 31 predicted proteins | sample MGYA00242774_ERZ504790 | MGnify/ENA primary metagenome ERZ504790 (study PRJEB26092, sample SAMD00036419) | human gut metagenome | host: Homo sapiens | study: EMG produced TPA metagenomics assembly of...
AACGGCATTAAAGGATCTCGATCAAGACGTTACCCTGTATTATATTGTGCAGAAGGGCAGTGAGGATGACACCATCGAGAAGCTGCTGGAGCACTACGATGAGCTTTCTGACCATATCAAAGTAGAGGGCATCCGTCTTTGCTTCAGAATTCCCAAGAAATCGCATGTTTACACCTTATTATATTGTTCAAGGTGTAAAATTACACAATTCCCCACAATTCCCCACAATATTTTAAGAAAATATTTCGAGAAGTTTTCAACAGGCTGTTAATGTAGCTAGTAGCTTGGTAAACAGGAGGTTTAAAATTAATAATTTTATGATAAAAAATAATGGAAAGGGCAGCTTCTCGGAGGTTGAAAAACGAAATCAAACTATTGCACATTCGTTTTTGTTTTGCGCAAAAATGAAAGAATTTGTATAGTTTCATACACAAAAACTCTTAATTTCTTTAGAGATTAAGAGTTTTTTCTGTCATAAATTGCCAATATAAAAAAGATAAGTTACTTTTGCATGGAAAAGAACGTTTGCAAAATGACTGACGACTCTATATTTTTAATCGACATAGAAAAGATATTGAAAACGAAAGCCGGGAAAAAATATAAATATATTCCCCGTTTTGTCGTTTCGTACCTGAAGCATATCGTGCATCAGGATGAACTGAATGTCTTTTTAAAAGACTCCAAAAATAAAGTCGGAGTTGACTTTCTGGAAGCTTGTATGGAGTTCCTGGATGCAAAAGTGGAGATAAAAGGTTTGGAAAACTTGCCTGAAAACGGTAAATGCACTTTTGTCAGCAATCACCCGCTGGGGGGACAGGATGGAGTTGCTTTGGGGTATATATTGGGAAAACATTACAATGGTAATGTACGCTATTTGGTCAATGATTTGTTGATGAATTTGCATGGTTTGGCTCCTTTATGTATTCCTATCAATAAAACAGGCTCGCAATCCAGGGATTTCCCGAAGATGGTAGAGGCAGGGTTTGCCTCGGATAATCATATCATTATGTTTCCTGCGGGGTTATGTTCCCGTAGACAGGGTGGGGAAATCAAGGATTTGGAATGGAAAAAGACATTTGTCACTAAAAGTATTGAAACGCATCGTGATGTGGTACCTTTGCACTTTGAGGGCCGGAACTCAGACTTTTTTTATAATTTTGGCAAATATATGTAAGGCACTTGGCATTAAGTTTAATATTGCTATGCTTTACTTGGCAGATGAAATGTTGAAAAATCGTCATAAAACCTTTACCTTGACCATTGGAAAACCCATTCCTTGGCAAACTTTCGACAAGACAAAGACCCCGGCTCAGTGGGCGCAGTTTGTAAAAGATGTAGTCTACAAGCTATAATAGACAAAAGAGAGAAAAAAGATATGGAAGAAATTATTGCACCGATTAGCAAAGAGATTCTGAAGGCGGAACTTTCCGAGGATAAACGCCTGAGGTTTACGAATAAAAGTCATAATGAAATTTACGTCATAACGTATCAGGATTCGCCCAATGTGATGAAGGAGATTGGCCGGTTGAGAGAAATAGCCTTTCGTGCTGCAGGTGGCGGAACAGGAAAGGCGATGGATATCGATGAATATGACGTGATGGAAAATCCATATAAGCAATTAGTTGTATGGAATCCTGAAGCGGAGGAGATTTTGGGAGGTTATCGTTATCTTTTGGGGGATGAGGTGCAATTTGATGAACATGGGAAGCCTGTGCTGGCTACTGCTCACATGTTTAATTTCTCGGAAGTTTTTTTGAAAGAATATTTGCCTTACACGGTGGAGTTGGGACGCTCATTTGTTACATTGGAATATCAGTCAACCCGTGCCGGTTCCAAGGGATTGTTTGCTTTGGATAATTTGTGGGATGGTTTGGGCGCATTAACCGTGATTAAGCCTAATGTGAAATATTTTTTTGGTAAGATGACTATGTATCCTAGTTATCATCGTCAGGGGCGTGACATGATATTATACTTCCTGAATAAACATTTCGGTGATAAAGATAAATTGATAACTCCGATGAAACCGCTGGAAATAGAAACAGATAAGAAAATGTTGGAAAATCTTTTCTGTTATGATTCCTTTAAAGAAGATTACAAGATCTTGAATACGGAAGTGCGTAAGCTGGGGTATAATATTCCTCCTTTGGTCAATGCATATATGAGTCTGTCTCCTACAATGCGTATGTTTGGAACAGCGATTAATTATGGATTCGGAGATGTGGAGGAAACCGGAATTCTGATTGCAGTCAATGAAATTCTGGAAGACAAACGGGTACGTCATATCGAATCGTTTGTAAAGCAACATCCTGAAGCTATGAAAATAACTTCAGGCGCTCATCCCATACTGACCAAATAATCGGACTAATAGTAGTATTTGGGGAAACATTGTCAGGTGCAGATAAAATTTACAGGATTCATCTTGCTCGCATCTGACAATGTTTTTATTATACTGCCGGCAGACTGTTGCCTTTGATTTTCCGGTAGAGGTCGAGCGCATATACGTCTGTCATGCCCGATATGTAATCCAGCACGGCTTGAATTTTTCCATATAAAGTAGGTGCGTTGACATTGTACTGTCCGGATATGCGGTTGATAAGTAGTTGTGAATACGCTTTTTCCGGAGAGCGCACTGCATTAATCATCAGGTCAATCAAGGTACTGATAACCCTGAATCCTGCCAATTCTATGTCCAGCACATCGCTGGAACGATATATTCTTTGAAAGGCAATTGCAGAACAATTGTCATAGGCCTCTTTCAATGGACTGCAAATGTGCATTATCAGGGTGCCTTCAAATTCCCCGGTCAATATCTTTTCTTCATTTTCAGTGAATACTCGTGTGCATTCCTTTATCAGTGCGCCTATGACCGAAGAACGTAAATAAGCTATCTGTTCATTGACGTCTGTTACAATCCGGCAAACTTCTTCAATGCGTTTTCTTCTTTTCTCATCAAAGAACTGCATATACAGTCCTTTGGTTTCATCATGTGTCAGAAGTTTTAATTTATGTGCGTCTTCTATGTCCATCATCTGATAACAAATATCATCTGCGGCTTCTACCAGGTAGACCAACGGATGGCGTGCGTAGCGTAAAGGCTCATCCGGTTTGCTGAGCCGGATAATCCCTAATTCTCCGGCTATTTTCTGATAATCAGCCTCTTCGCTTAAGAAGAAGCCGAATTTTGATTTCTTTCCTGCCAATTGTGAGGAAAAAGGGTATTTTACGATGGATGCTAGTGTGGAGTAGGTCATCACGAACCCTCCTTTCCGTCTTCCTTCAAACTGGTGGGTGAGGATGCGGAATGCATTGGCATTTCCTTCGAAGTGGGTTAAATCATCCCATTCCATCGGTGAAAGTTCTTTTTTCAATGCCATTCCTTGTCCTTCCGAGAAGTAAGTTGAAATGGCTTTTTCTCCCGAATGACCGAAAGGAGGATTTCCCAGATCGTGTGCCAGACATGCGGCTGAAACGATGGAACCTATTTCCGATATATGGGAGTCGGCCAAGGCTGGGTGCTTCTTCAGTAAGCTGGCTGGCGACATCGTTTCCTAAAAGAACGCCCCACACAAGAAACCTCAAGGCTGTGAGTCAACCGGTTGTGTACAATACGCTACCGGTAAAGGAATACTTGAGTTTGTTTGCGAACGACGAAGTGCTGAGAGATGAGACGGTCATATCGCGTTGGAATTCGGTACGGTCATCTTTACGGGCCTCGTGTAGTTCTTCCATGCCGAAGCGTTTATTTGATATTAATTGTTTCCAGTTCATAATTCAGGCTTTATCTGTTTGCAAAAGTAAGAAACTTCCGTTTAAAAAACTGTAAACGCTTAGATAAATCCATCTAAATGTGTAAATTCGCACCTTATTAATCATGTGGCAATGTGTTGATTCGTCAATATGCCAATGGGCTGTATCATGTCTGGACTGTGTTTGTTGTCTGCAAATTATTAGCACATTGCCATATAAGCATATTGATAAATTATTAAAATTATGAAAATACAGGTAATCAATAAATCAAAACATGCTTTACCCGAGTATGCTACCGGGCAATCGGCAGGGATGGATATCCGTGCTAATCTTGACGAACCGATTGTGCTGAAACCCTTGCAACGTTGTTTGGTTCCTACGGGACTTTATATCGCATTGCCTGAAGGTTTTGAAGCGCAAATCCGTCCACGTAGCGGGCTGGCTATTAAGAAAGGCATCGGAGTCCTGAATTCTCCGGGCACAATTGATGCCGATTATCGTGGTGAAATTTGTATTATCCTGGTCAATTTGTCATCTGAGGATTTTATGATAGAAGATGGGGAGCGCATTGCGCAAATGGTTGTAGCCCGTCACGAACATGCCGAATGGCAGGAAGTGGAGGTGCTGGACGAAACGGAACGTGGTGCAGGTGGCTTTGGACATACCGGAAAAAAGTAAAAGGAAACAATGAATAGAAGATTGAAATATGTGCCCATGCTATGTGTATGTCTGATAGGCATGCTTGTTTCATGCGGTACGGTGAAGAGAGCTTCCGGCTTGTCCGGAAATAAAGCTGTTGTGGAGGAAAAGGATCCGCTTACTCCGGAGCAGCGCCGTAAATACGACTATTTCTTTTTGGAAGCGCTTCGGATGAAGGAAAAAGGTGACTTGGATGCGGCTTTCGAAATGTATAGTCACTGTTTGGACATTTATCCGCAAGGAGCCGCTACTTTGTTCGAAATTTCCCGCTTCCATATGTTTCTCAATCAGCCGGAAAAAGGGGAGGAAGCTTTGAAGAAGGCAGTGGATGCCGATCCTAAGAGCTTTTGGTATAAGCAAACTTTGGCAGCCTATTATCAAGGTAAGGGAAATTACCCGAAAGCCATTTATGTTTATGAGGATATGGCGAGCCAGTTCCCCTCACGTCTGGAACCGTTGATGGCTTTGATTGATCTCTATACCCGTACCAAGGACTATCAGCAGGTAGTTAATACATTGAACCGCCTTGAAGCCTTGGATGGGAAGTCTGAACAAATCAGCATGGAGAAATTCCGTATGTATCTGGCTATGAACAATGACCAGCAGGCATTTACGGAGATTGAGAATTTGGCAAAAGAATATCCATATGACATGCGTTATCTTACCATTTTGGGAGATGTCTATCTGAACAACGGTAAGGAAGAAGAAGCATACGAAACTTATCAGAAAGTATTGAAGGAAGAACCGGGCTATGCGCCGGCGTTGCTTTCCATGGCTTCTTATTACGAGAAAAAAGGGCAGGATAGTTTGTATCAGGTACAGTTGGATACTATTTTGCTGAATGATAATGTGGATAGCGATACAAAGATGAACATTATGCGCCAGCTTATTCTGCGTTCCGAGCAAACGAACAAGGACAGTACGAAAATAGCAGGCCTGTTTACTTCTATATTGAAGGAAAAACAAGAGAATGCAGATATTGCTATGTTGGCGGCCCAATATCTTCTGACGAAAAAGATGGATAAAGAGGCAACCCCTGTTTTGCACCAAGTGCTTGAAATTGATCCGGAAAATACGCCGGCACGCTTGCAGCTATTGAGTTTTGCCATTCGTGAGCAGAATATGGATGAAGTAATCAAATTGTGTGCTCCTGCTTTAGAATATACTCCGGATGTATTGGAATTCTATTATTATATGGGATTGGCCTATCATCAGAAAGAGAAAACAGACGAGGCATTGGAGGTTTTTAAAAAAGGAGTGAATCAAGTAACAGATAAAAGCAATAAGGATATCGTTTCTGATTTCTATGCCATTATGGGGGATCTTTATCATATAAAGAAGATGAATGTGGAGGCATATGCCGCATACGATTCCGCTTTGGTTTATAAGGAAAACAATATAGGGGCCTTGAATAATTATGCCTATTACCTGTCTGTAGAGCGTAAAAACCTGGATAAAGCGGAAGAAATGAGTTACCGTACCGTAAAGGCCGAACCTACCAATGGTACGTATCTGGATACCTATGCCTGGATACTTTTTGAGAAAGGTAAATATGTAGAAGCAAAAATTTACATTGACCAGGCTATGCAGAATGATGGAAGTAAAAGTTCCGTTGTTGTAGAGCATTGTGGAGATATTTACTATATGAATGGAGATCGTGAAAAGGCTTTGGAATATTGGCAACAAGCGGAAAAATTATCCAAGGAGCCTCCTCAAGAAGGTAGTGAAGAACGTAGTGAAAAGGAATTGAACTTATTGAGAAAGAAAATTGTACAAAAGAAATACTTTGCAGAATGATGAAACGTGTCTGTTTTTATTTGTTTAGCGCTTTGCTGATTATATTTATTTCTTCATGTTCATCTACCCGGAGTATGAAGAAAGGGGTATCTATTGGCAATTTATCCGAGTCGGAATATATGGAAGAGCTGATTAGCCGTTCTCCGGGATGGGATGCAATTACTGCGAAAATGTCATTGGCCGTTGACTTGAACGGTAAAGGACCGACTAAAGTAAATGGTACGTTGCGCATGAAACGTGATGAAGTAATCCAGCTTTCTATCGCTCCATTTTTGGGTATTGAAGTGGCACGTGCTGAAATATCTCCGGACGGAGTTTTAGTGATGGATCGCATGAACAAACGTTATGTACAAGTTCCTTTTGATGAATTGAAGAATCTGGCAAAGGCTGATTTGGATTTTCATACTTTGCAGGCCTTGTTTATGAATGAAATTTTTCTTCCGGGAAAAAAGGTGCTGACTGTCCGTGATATTTCGTCCTTTGCTGTGCGTTCTGAAAACGAAAATGCATTAATAGAAGTTAAGAACGGCAAACATTTCGCCTACCGTTTTCGTACCAATACAAATGATGGGCTGCTGAAAGAAAGTCATATCGGCTTGTCCGGTACCCGGTACGGGATAAATTGGCGTTATGATAAGTTTCGTCCGTTGGAGCAGAGACAGTTTCCGGGAACTATGACGGTTTCTTTTGAAGGGGCTGCCAAACCGGTTACGGCTGTATTTGAACTTTCCCGCCTTTCTACCAATAAGGATTGGGAAGCCCATACCGAAGTGCCTGGAAAATACGAAAGAATAGAATTGCAAGATTTGCTAAAACAGCTTATTAAATAATGAAACGTATCTTCTTACTACTCATAGCCTGCTGCTTTTTAAGTACTATTTCAGCGCAAAGTACTCGGAAAATAAGGGAGCTTGAAAGCCAAACGGAAGGAACTTCACCAGCAGATTGCCGAGTCTGAAACTTTGTTGCAATCTACCAAAAAGGATGTGAAAAGCCAGTTGGACAACCTTGCTTTGCTGACAGGTCAGATTGAGGAGAGAAGAAAATATATCAATACCATAGAGAGTGATGTTCATACATTGACAAGTGAGATCGCTTCTTTACAGAAACAACTGAATAAACTTCAGCGTGATTTGAAAGACAAGAAGCGGAAGTATGAAACTTCGGTACAATACATGTATCGTAACAAGTCTGTTCAAGAGAAATTAATGTTTATTTTTTCTGCCGAGAATTTGAGTCAGACTTACCGTCGTATGCGTTATGTGCAGGAATATGCAAACTTCCAGCGCCTTCAAGGAATGGAGATAGAACGTAAGCAGAAGCAAATTGCCGCTAAAAAAAGAGAAGTGGAACAAACTAAGCATGCCAAACAGAATCTTTTAAAACAGGGTGAGGTTGAAAAGGCCAAACTGGAGATTCAGGAAAAGGAGCGCCAGACTCTTTTGGCGAATTTGCAAAAGAAGCAGAAAGGTATACAAAGCGAGATAAGGAAGAAAAAACGTTCGGCTGAGCAATTGAATGCCCAGATTGACCGTTTGATTGAAATTGAAATAGAGAAAGCTAGAAAGCGTGCAGAGGAGGAAGCTCGTAGGAAAGCCGCTGCTGAGGCTGCCGCAAAGGCGGCAGCAGCTAAGAAAGCGGAGCGTGAAACTACGGGAGGGGCGTCCCGTTCTAAATCTACGGAAAAAATGAGTCTACAAAGAAGGTCGCTCCGGTGGAGAAGTTCAGTCTGAATAATGAGGACCGCCAGCTGTCGGGCAGTTTTGAACGTAACCGGGGTATTTTGCCGGTTCCCATTACCGGTCCATACGTGATTGTCAGCCATTACGGACAGTATGCCGTAGATGGTTTGCGTAATGTGAAACTGGATAATAAAGGGATTGATATCAAGGGCAAACCGGGAGCGCAGGCACGTGCCGTTTTCAATGGAGAAGTTTCGGCTATTTTCCAGTATAATGGTTTGAACAATATACTGGTGCGTCATGGTAATTACATCTCTGTCTATTGCAACCTTTCTTCCGTATCGGTTTCTAAAGGCAGCAAAGTCAATACACGTACCGTTCTTGGTACTATCCATACAGATAGTTCGGGTAATACGGTCTTGCATTTTCAACTTCGTAAGGAAACGGCTAAACTTAATCCGGAATTATGGTTGGGAAGATGAAAAAGATAAGTTCTCTTTCTGTATTTTATTACTTTGCGGTTTCTCGCAGCTTGTTTGGAAACTGAAGAATTTTCTGTAGTTCCTGTTCCTGAAATTTCTTCCATAATAATTCCTTCTACGGAAAGTATCTGGCCTGTTGCTATAAAGAATGCTGATCTGGCTGGAGATTGGTTATCTTTTTGATATGTAGTACAGGATAACTTTCTGTATAATAGCTTTTAAAGTATAAATATGTATTTGAGGAACAGTTATTTCCGTTCTAAAACTTGTCTGTTCTTTCAAAGAGAACGAAAAAACATTTATTATTAAAAATAAATCTCCAATTAGTTTTGAGTTCAAGTCTAATTGCGTACATTTGTCCCCTGCATTAAGTATCCTCATAGAAGTACATTAATACTTTTCCAACTTATTCTTTAGTGATGATGGTAGAATCGTTTGTCTCTCTGTAAGATTCCTAATAGCTAAAACGCACTTTATTTTTTTATTTAAAACTATTTAATTTTTAAAATGTAACAGTTTTTTATTGCAGGGCTTAACTATAATATGAGTGAAGCCGAACTTGGAGAATTATTTGCAGAGTATGGTGAAGTTGTTTCTGTTAAGATTATAATGGACAGAGAGACCGGTCGTTCTAAGGGATATGGTTTTGTTGAAATGGCTGATGATGAAGCTGGAGATAAAGCGATTGCAGCTCTTAATGAAGTTGATATGGATGGAAAAACTCTTTCTGTGTCAGTAGCTCGTCCTAGAGAAGAACGTCCGCGTCGTAGCTATGGCAACAATGGCGGTGGTGGTTATCGTGGCGGTAACAACAGTCGTGGTGGTGGCTATGGTGGTAGTCGCGGAGATAATGGCTATGGCGGTGGCAGAAACAGATATTGATCTGTATCTCTATAAAATATAAGGGAACCTGTCTTGGACATTTGAAATGCTGAGGCAGGTTTTTAAGTGCCTGTTCAGGATATCTTCAAAAGACTTTGGCTGTCGGTTATTTCTTTTATTTATGGCAAGCAGAAGATGTTCCATTGAGGGTAAAAACGGTTAATTTATTAAGCATGGTCAATAATTTCTACATAAATTCCAGGTACTTCTCTCTTTTATAGAAAGGCTATAAGTATTATGCGTGTTATATTCAACTTCATTCTGGATTATTCCAACAAGAAAGAAGATGATTGAGTATGGAGAGATACTTGTTTCCTAGAAAATAGATTCCTGTGTCTGTGTTGTCAATAGTTCCAGCGCCTTGATTCCCATAACGGAATTTCCTTTTGGATTCAATCTCGGGCTCCACACTGCAACTGAATATCGTAGTGGGTAAACTGCGGCTATACCGCCTCCCACACCACTTTTCCCCGGAAGACCTACCAAATAAGAAAATTCTCCTGCTTCGTCATAGAATCCACATGTTTGCATGATGGCATTGATACGTTTCACTTGAGAGGCGGTCAGCGTGATTCCTTCGAATGTAAAAGTCTGTTTATGGTTGGCAAACGGCAAAAAGGCTTTGGATAAATCATAACAACTCATTTCTATGGAGCATTGCAGGAAATAGAAATGAAGTACACGTTCTATGTCATTGTCGATGTTATGATAATATTTCAACAGGTTGGTGATTGCCGCATTCAGATAACCGTTTTCACGTTCGGACAGGGCAACTTCTTCATTATAATGAATTTGGTTATTTCCGCTGATTGAGCGGACGAAACGAAGATATTCTTCTTCGGGGTGTTTCAGATGGTTCAGCAGGATATCTGTCATTACAATGGCTCCGGCGTTAATAAAGGGATTCCGAGGAATTCCTTTTTCTACCTCCAGTTGTACTAGTGAGTTGAAAGCTGTTCCCGAAGGTTCTTTACCTACTCTTTTCCATAGATTATCTCCTTCAAGACTCAAACACATGGCAAGTGAAAAAACTTTCGAAATACTTTGGATGGAGAAGCCGGTGGTGGCTTCTCCATGCATGAAAGTTTTGTTTTGTATCGTATGGATACACATTCCGAATTGATCTGGGTTGATTTTGGCAAGTGCCGGAATGTAATCAGCCTGTTTGCCAATAGAGGCGTAGGGCTGGATTTCTTGATAGATGTCTTTTAGAATCTGTTGATAATCCATAATTTGGACGTTTTTATTTTTCTGTATAGTCACCATTGGCTTTGATGAGCTCGATCAACTTCTCAACAGCCTGATCTTCGGGAATGTTTTTTTCTATGCATTCTTTCTTTTTATAGAGGCTGATTTTTCCACGACCGGCACCTACATAGCCATAGTCGGCATCCGCCATTTCGCCGGGACCATTGACAATACAGCCCATAATGCCGATCTTCAGACCTTTCAAGTGCGAGGTAGCTGTTTTGATACGGGCGATGGTAGACTCCAAATCATATAAGGTACGACCACATCCCGGACATGAAATGTATTCCGTTTTGCTGGTTCGGATTCTGCCGGCTTGCAGGATACCAAATGCAGTGGTATCTACCACTATATGACTCAAGGGGCCTTGGTTGTACAAGAAGATTCCGTCACAGAGTCCGTCAAAAATTAGTGCACCCATATCAGCTGCCGCTTTGATTTGCAGGTCTTCAGCTTTCGTTTCCTGATAGTATTGGAAGAATACGACCGGATTCTCTAACCCTTCATTCATCAGTTCGTGTGTCATGGCACGATATTCGCCGAGGCGGTTGGGATGATTGCTTTGGGCGATGATTACCACTTCGGGATGTAGTTTAAGGGCTGCGATTACTTCGTCATTCATAGCCATATAGGGCAGAAACAGGAATTTCAGATCGGAAACCGTGTGATGTAATTCTATCATCTGCTGGTAGTTAAATGCCGGATAGACATTTTTGTCTTCTGGATTCCATGCATTGGCATCTACTAGATAGGCTATATTGTTATCTCGTGATTGGGGCACACTTCCACCGCAATAAATATAGTCAGGTTTGAACTGAGGATTAGTTTCGAAAGACCCTTCCAGACGTTCGGCTATTACTACGGGAAGATTATCTCCTCCAATGTTTCGGACAGCCTTAGTCTTCCGGCGCCCCGGAGATAGGTAGTTGAACTGCGGAGCTTCTTTTCCAGGAATAAAAGGATGTCCTTCCCGAGTTAGTATATAATCAACCAGTTTGCGGGCTACCGGAATTTCGTTTTCAGGAGCCTCGCTCAATGAAACACGAATGGTATCTCCCAAGCCATCTGCAAGGAGTGCGCCTATTCCTAATGCGGATTTTATTCTTCCGTCCTCGCCGTCCCCTGCTTCGGTAACCCCCAAATGAAGCGGGAAAGCCATGCCTTCCTTTTCCATTTCCTTTACCAGCAGACGGACCGTCCTGACCATTACTACGGTATTGGATGCTTTGATGGAAATAACCACATCGTTGAAATGTTCCGCAACACAGATACGCAGAAATTCCATGCACGATTCCACCATACCTTCAGGGGTGTCACCATAATGAGACATGATGCGGTCTGACAGAGAACCGTGGTTTACCCCGATGCGGATGGCGGTGTGGTTTTCCTTGCAGATATTTAGAAAAGGAATGAAGCGGGCACGTATCTTTTCTATTTCTTGCGCATATTCTTCGTCAGTGTATTCCAGTTTCCGGAAAGTACGTCCCGGGTCTACGTAATTTCCCGGATTGATGCGTACCTTTTCTGCATATTGTGCCGCTACATCGGCTACTTTGGGGTTAAAATGTACATCGGCCACCAATGGAGTATCATATCCTTGAGAGCGTAATCCGATATTGATATTCTTCAAGTTTTCGGCTTCACGGACACCTTGTGTGGTGAGGCGAACGTATTCACCGCCGGCATCTATAATGCGTTTGGCTTGTTCCACACAGGCTTCGGTATCCATAGTGACGGTATTTGTCATGCTCTGAATACGGATGGGGTTGTTGCCACCCAAGGGAGTGGCTCCGATATTCACTTCGGAAGATTCGCGGCGGGAGTAATTGAATAAATCCATAGTTAGTGATTAGTGGTGAGTGGTTAGTGATTAGTGGGCTGCGCTGAAATATTAACCACTTACCACTAATCACTAACCACTAGTTAATTTGTTTTATATTCAAACTTGACTTCTTTCAGTTCTTCGTTGGCTTTCACGATTTTCTTTTTCAAGCCGGTCTTGTAGTCTGCAAACTTGGTGGCTAGTTCTGTATCACTCAATGCTAGCATTTGTACGGCCAGAATAGCTGCATTCATGGCTCCATTGATTGCTACGGTAGCTACAGGAATTCCGGGAGGCATTTGGATGATAGAATAAAGTGCGTCTACGCCATCAAGAACTGAACCTTTAACGGGGACACCGATAACAGGCAATGTGGTATTTGCAGCAATGACACCGGGAAGTGCGGCAGCCATGCCGGCAGCGGCAATGATGACTTTAATTCCACGGCCTGCAGCATTTTTCGCAAATTCCTCCACAGCTTCGGGAGTGCGGTGTGCCGAAAGGGCGTTCATTTCGAAAGGTACGTGCATCTCGTCCAGTAATTTGGCAGCTTTTTCCATTACGGGAAGATCGGAAGTGCTACCCATGATAATGCTTACGATAGGTTTCATTGTTTTTTGTTATTGTTTGGTTTATATATTTACTTCAAGCACGGGTTATACGGATGAACGCGGATAGAAAAATCCGTGAGGTCCGCGTAATCCGCGCTTGAACAATTCCTAATGGGAATCTATATTATTCGTTGACTAATGCTTTATATCCTTCAGCATCCAGCAAATCGTTAACGTCATTAGAGTCATTGGGCTTAATCTTAATCAGCCACCCTTTACCATACGGGTCTTGGTTTACTAATTCGGGATTGTCGGCCAATGCTTCATTCTGTTCCAAAACTTCTCCTGAAACAGGAAGGAACAAGTCCGAAATCGTTTTTACTACTTCAATAGTACCGAAAACTTCATCTTTTTCTAAAGTTTCTCCTTCAGTTGTGATATCTACGAATACGATGTCACCCAGTTGCTCTTGTGCATAATCAGTGATGCCTACATAAGCTATATCACCTTCTACTCGTATCCATTCGTGTTCTTTGGTATACTTTACATTGCTTGGAAATTCCATAATGCTTTCAATTTATAAGGTTAATACTAATTTTTTTCAAATAAACAAAATTCCAATGACACCACAAAACAATCCGACAATAAATCCGGCTAAAACTTCTAATAAGGTATGCTGTTTTACAATGATACGGGCTGTGCCAAGCATCCCGGATAGCAAAATGAAAAAACAGAGCCACCATACAGGATTGAAATTGAATATAAAGCTGTAGGATAATAATCCGCCTACCATCATGCCGCTGCTTGCCACGTGTGTGCTGATTTTCCACTTGAAATTGATCAGCGTGCAAAGGATCATGCAGATGAGGGCGGCTACGATAATACCTGACATATAGCGGGGCAGGTGTATCTTATACATGGTGATGAGACAGGTGACATAGCTGATGATAGTCAACGCATATGGTACGAAACGTTTTTCGCGGTGTCCCAATTCATGAATACCCCAACCGTTTATTTTTGGAACAGGTAGATGGCGAGCATCGGCATCAGAATGGTGAAACAGTAGACTATGCCCAATACTATCAGTTTGTACTGGATGGGCATGATACGAAGATAAGTGAAGAAAAAAAGCAGGAAAAATGCCACAAAAGGAATCATAAAAGGCGTGAATATGCCTGATATGATACGTGAACTGACTTCAAGCGGACTGTTTTTCTTGCCTACTGCTATTGTTTCGGTTGTTTCGTTAGCTTCCATATAATTTATATTACCTTCTTAATCGTGCGACGGGTATGTTAAGCTGTTGGCGGTATTTGGCTACAGTACGGCGGGCTATGGGGTAGCCTTTCGTTTTTAGTGTTTCGGCCAGTTCATCATCAGTGTACGGTTTTTCCTTGTCTTCGGTGTCTACACATTCTTTCAGAATACGCTTGATTTCGCGGACAGAGAGTTCTTCACCGTCTTCGGTAGTGTAACCGTCGCTGAAAAAGAATTTCAACGAATAGATACCATAGTTTGTTTGTACATATTTGCTGTTGCTTACCCGTGATATGGTGGAAATATCCAATCCCGAGCGTTCGGCTACATCTTTTAGGATCATGGGCTTTAGCAGGGATTCGTCTCCTTCCAAAAGAAGGGGCGCTGAATATCTATAATGGCTTGCATGGTGGTGAGCAACGTATGTTGTCGCTGTTTTACGGCGTTGATAAAACCTTGTGCGGCATCTACTTTTTGTTTTAGGAACATCAGTGCGTCCTTTGAGGCTTTGCTCTGATTATCTTTGTTGCGGGTGTGTTCATCCAGTAGTTCGGTGAACTGGCGGCTCAGACGCAACTCAGGAACATTACGATTGTTTAAACTTAGAGTAATGGTGTCATCCTCATACGTTTCTACAATGAATCGGGAATGATCTGCTGCATATTTTTACCCATTGCTTCACCCAGTGAACTGCCCGGACGAGGATTCAGTTTGGTGAGATCGCTCACCGCCTCATTATATTGTTCTTCGGTTATACCTAGTTTTTGGATAATCCTTTCTTTGTTTTTGCGGGTAAACTCATCACAGCATTTACCGATGATGTCCAGTTCTATTTGTTTTAACGGTGAATCGGCTTTTCTTTGTATTTGTAGCAGAAGACATTCTTGTAAACTGCGGGCACCGATACCTGCCGGATCAAAGTCTTGGATTATTTCCAAGATTTTATTTAATTCCTCCTCAGTGGTATAGATGCCTCGATAGATGGCAAGTTCATCCATGATAGACTCCATATTTTTGCGTAACAGGCCGTCATCGTCCAATGAACCGATCAAGTATTCTGCTATATCTCGTTGTTCTGGGATAAGTTCCTGCATCTGCAACTGGTCTTTCAATATTTCATAAAAAGATACGGCATCCGAGAAAGGGATTTCTTCGGCTACTCCTTCTTTGGAGCGATTATGTTCCTGTAGTTTATAATCGGGAATATCATCTTCGTTGCTGTAATCGCCTAATGAAAAATCTTCGTTCGAGTCTGTATTTCCGTCTTCGTTCTCAACGTATTCTGTGTTGTCATCTTCATTTTCGGGCATTTCTTTCCCTTCCTCCAGGGCCGGATTATCCAGTATTTCGGAATGGATACGTTCTTCCAGCTCCACAGTGGGCAGTTCCAGCAATTTCACTACCAGTATCTGTTGTGGAGATAAGGTTTGTATTTGTTGCTGGGCTTGTGTTTGTACTTGACGTGAGCCTTGTGCCATAATATTTTTATTTCCTTGTTTATTGCGACAAAAATAGGAAATTGTATTGTAATAATCTTCCTTTTTGGGGGGATTATTTTAAGGGGATGGCTATCTTTACCTGTCATCTATATAAAAAACATAAGATTATGTTTGCAAAAGAAACTTATACAACCCGTCGTAATAGTTTGAAAAAACGTGGGGATAGGTTTCTTGCTATTTGGGATAACGAGGAGAGTGGCGACTATGCGGATAATACTTATCATTTCCGCCAAGGTTCTACTTCTCTTTATTTTTAGGACTTTGCCCTATGCCGGATTGGCGATATGGATATCATATTGTATGGATGGGATCCAGCCTGCCTTGTGTGAGAAAGCGTAGAGGGTGGGAGTGACAGAAACTGGTTCTGCCGCGGATTTGAAGAAGTGTTTGGAAAAAGCAGTTGCTAAAAGACAGGTGATTCATTAGAAAAGTACTTAGGTCAGCCGTAAATTATTAAGGCTGGCCGGATCTTTGGAACCGGAATTTGAACTTACTATAGAACCGGGTATCTATATTAATAGATTGTTGGAAAGCGGAAAAATGCTTTAAGGATTTTATCGATTATGATAAGTTGGAGAGTTATCGTGAGTTTACAGAGTTGCGTAATGAGGAAGATTATTTGATAACGGAGGACGGGCACGGTTTTTGGGTACGAAGGTCCTTTTACTACAGAACGATGATATATAATTATCCACCTATGGTTGCTTTTAAACCGTAATCAGTCAAGATTTGTATGCACTGCTGTTGTACTTCCTCGGATGGCGTTTGCATTTTATATCCTTTAGGGTTATAGATACTGCCTAGCTTTGCATGCTTTCCCTTTCCTATATCATGGTAAGGTAATAGGTTAATTATCTCAGGATGCCGTGGAAGACTGGCCAAAAATTCGGCAGACAGCTTTATGTTCTTTTCATCTGCATTCACTCCTTCAATCAATGGAATACGGATATAATAAGGGAAGTCAGCTTCTGCTACTCTGCGGATGTTCTCCAAAATTAATTCATTGGGAACATCACAGAATGTCTGGTGTACGGTACTGTCCATTGATTTTAAGTCGATAAGCAATAGTTCACAATTCCGCATCACTTCATCCACTGTTTCTTTGCGGGCAAGCAGGGTGGTATCTACCGCCCGATGAATTCCCTGTTGTCCGCAACGTTTCAGTATATCAATCAAGAATTCGGGATGAAGCAACGGTTCTCCACCACAAAAAGTAACTCCACCGCCCGATTGATCCATAAATGGAATTTCCTTTTCTATTTCATGCATCAGGTATTCGGCGGTATATTCCGTTCCTGATATCTCGATAGCCATTGCCGGACATTCTTCGGCACAGCGTCCGCATAACACGCATTTTTGTTTGTCGGTGATAATACCCTCGGGAGCCAGTGTCAGTGCCCCATTGGGACATACTTTCAGACAAGTTCCACAGCCGAGGCATTTCTTGGCTGTGTATAGTTTGTCTTTTCCGTTACGAATGCCTTCGGGATTATGGCACCATACGCACGAGAGCGGGCATCCTTTCATGAAAAGTGTGATGCGGATGCCCGGTCCGTCATTGATGGCATAGCGTTTGATGTCGAAAATCAGACTCATCTTGTCAGAAGGTTTCTTGTGCCGTGCGGGCTATTACGTCATATTGTAAATCTGTATTCATGTCATTGAAGTAATCACTGTATCCAGCTACGCGTACCAATAGGTCCCGGTATTCTTCCGGATGTTTTTGGGCGGCATGCAGGGTAGCGGTATCTACTATGTTGAACTGAATGTGATGTCCTCCTAAAGCAAAATAGCTGCGGATGAGGCTTGCCAGTTTGGCTATGTCTTCATCGTGTTTAAGAAGTGAAGGCAGGAAGCGCTGATTCAATAGAGTGCCTCCGCTTTTCACCTGGTCCAGTTTTCCTAATGATTTTATAACGGCGGATGGCCCGTGGGTATCTGCTCCGTGTGAGGGTGAGGTACCGTCACTGATGGCACGTCCGGCCAGACGGCCGTTGGGGGTGGCATTCATCATTTTGCCGAAGTAAACGTGACAGGTGGTAGACAACATGTTCAGATGGAAACATTCGCCTTTGGTGTTCGGCTTTCCCTCGATGGCATCGTAAAGGTCGTTAAAGATCTGGATGGCGATGCGGTCTGCATATTCGTCATCGTTACCGAAGAAAGGGGTACGGTTCAGTATGAACTGTCTCATGGCTTCCTGTCCTTCGAAGTTGGTATCGGTAGCATGGATGATTTGCTCCATATTGAATTTACGTTCTTCGAATACATGTTTTTTCAGAACGGAGAGGCTGTCGGTAATAGTACCCAAACCGGTGCATTGAATATAGCTTGTGTTATAACGCGGTCCGCAGTTATAATAATCTTTTCCTTTGGCGATACAGTCATCAATGAACAAAGACAGGAAAGTGGCGGGAGCGTATTTGGCGAACATACGGTCAATGTAGTTGCTGACGCGTACTTTCATATCTACAAAATAATGGATTTGTTTAAGAAATGCGTCATAAAGTTCTTCATAACTCCGGAAGGTGCGGGGATCTCCTGTTACCAAGCCTACTTTCTTGCCTGATACAGGATCTGTTCCGTTGTGCAAGGTGACTTCCAATATCTTGGGTACGTTAAGGTAACCGGTCAGTATGTAAGCTTCTTTTCCGAAAGCGCCTACTTCTATGCATCCGCTACATCCGCCTTCACGAGCGTCCTCCGGTGTTTTTCCCTGTCGCATCAGTTCCATGACATATGTGTCGGGATTGAATACAGATGGGTAGCCATAGCCCTTACGGATTACTTTGCAGCCTTCGCGCAGGAAACGCTCCGGGGTGCATACACTGATGTGCAGGGCGCTTCCGGGTTGTAACAGGTGAAGATCATCTACTGTTTCGAGTATGATATAGGATACTTCGCTGACTCCGTTGCTACCATCACGTGTGATGCCACCGATATTCAGATTGGTAAAGTCATTGTAGATACCGCTTTCTTTGGCGGTGATGCAACTTTGGGTGGGGCTGTCTGATTATTTACTTTGATAAAGAAACATGACATCAGTTCTTTGGCCTCTGCACGGGTCAGTATTCCTTCTTCCAGGTCTTTTTCATAGAAAGGAGCGAGGTGCTGGTCAAAATGTCCTGGATTCATGGCGTCCCATCCGTTCAGCTCTGTAATGGTGCCGAGATGGATAAACCAGTACATTTGTATGGCCTCCCAATAAGTACGGGGGGCATGTGCAGGAACCCATCGGCAGATTTCCGCTATTTTTTTCAGTTCCTCTTTGCGTGTCGGATCGGTTTCTTGTCCAGCCATCTTTTCGGCCAGTTCGGCATGGCGTTCGGCAAAAATGATAGCGGCATCACAGGAGATGGACATGGCGGTCAGTTCTTCTTGTTTGTCGGTTGCTTCTGGATCATTCATAAAATCCAGATTTTTCAACTCATGTGCAATACGTTCTTTCAAATCCAGCATGCCATGTTGATAAACCTTTCCGTCCAGAGAAGTATGGCCGGGGGCTCGTTGTTCCATGAATTCAGTGAACATTCCTACTTCGTAAGCTTCTTTCCATTCTTTGGGAACATGATTGAAGATGCGTTCGCGTTGGGTGCGCCCTTTCCAATAAGGAATTACCTCGCGCTCATAGGTGTCTATATCTTCCTGGCTGATGGTGTAACGCTGCAATTCGCGGGTGTTCAATACATGAAGGTCTTCCACGCTGTGACAGGTCAGTTCAGGGAAAGTCGATACGGCTTTGGGGCGTGGTCCACGTTCACCTACAATCAGTTCGTCTTCACCTATGTATATAGTTTTCCGTTTACAGATTTCAAGGAAGTTCAGTGCTCTTAGAATAGGAATTGGATACTTTCCTTCGTTTTCTTTGTAAAATTCGGTTTCTATCAGAGCACGTTCTATGGACAAAGAAGGTTGTGTATCAAAAGATTCTTGACGTAGGCGTCGGATACGGTCTGTCATACCGTTGATTGTTGTTTTCATAAGAGTTATAATAAGGTCTACTGGTTCATAAATAGAAATTTCCATAAGGGCGGATTAATGGATCCGACCAATTGATGTGCAAGAGAATAAGATATCAAATAGAAAGAAACGTATGCCAAAAGTAAGATACGCTGTCATTTAATCCATCTTTATGGTGGTGTAATGTACAGTCTGCTGGCTTTTGGCATACCCTCCTGAAGAAGAAATGTTCTTAGTAGTAGAACATCAGGCAGTTGAACAGTTTTCTATAGCCTTTGGAGTGCATTCACTTATACTTGTTTAATAATGGCCGAAATTACAGTTTGTTTTGCACATAAACAAAACTTATATACTGTTTAATAACAGGTTAATACCGGAAACTGCTTCCTCCTAAAAACTCTCTCAGTAAAGAAGTGGGAGGCAATTCTTTATCTTGTACCGAAGCGAAATATTCCAAGAATTTGCGTAAACGGTATGCTTCTGAATATTCCGGTTTGTTATTGGGAACATTCCTTAGAATAGGAATGGCATAATCCTTCATAATGGCCAGTTCAAACAACAGGGCAGAATTGAACATGGCATCTGCATTTTCCTGATATGGGAAGATCCATTTTTCTTCTCCGGCGCGTACGCTGGGCCATCTTCTGATTGTTTCCTCTGCGGAATAGCCACGGTATTTGTAATCGCGGATAATACGGCGCAACAAACGGTTGTCGGTAGTCGGAATATAATTATGATTGTCCAGCAGAATAGTGGTTAATGCCGATACATATATTTTATATTTATTCTCGGCGGGAATATGAGGGGTTAATTCGGGGTTAAGTGCATGAATCCCTTCGAGAATCAATATCATGTTATCGTCAATCTTAAGTTTGTCACCTTTAAATTCCCTTCTTCCTGTGGTGAAGTTGAAACGTGGTAACTCTACTTCCTTTCCATGAAGCAGATCTTGTAATTGCTTGTTGAAGAACTCCAAATCCAATGCATACAATGATTCGTAATCATAATCACCTTTTTCATCTTTTGGTGTCTTTTCTCGGTCAACAAAGTAATTGTCCAGGGAGATGGGGTAAGGTTTCAGCCCGTTTGCCATCAACTGGATACTGAGTCGTTTGCTGAAAGTCGTTTTACCAGAAGAGGATGGACCGGAGATAAGAACCAGTTTTACTCTTTGACCGTTTTTTCCTCTGTGGTATATCTCATCAGCAATATTGGAAATTTTTTTTTCCTGCAAGGCTTCAGACACATTAATCAGATCGGTGGCATAACCTTCATTACAGGCCACATTGAAATCTCCTACAGTACCCACACCTAAAATCTGATTCCAGCGTCGGTGCTCTTTGAATACTTCCAGCATTTTTTCTTGTTTTACTACTTCCTCCAATATTTCCGGATTCTGACGGTTGGGGACTCGCAGCAACAAGCCGTCATAGTATTTAACAATGTCGAATTTGCGGATATATCCGGTGCTGGGCAACAGACTGCCATAGTAGTAGTCAATGGTATCTTCTAAAGTATAATAATAGGAGTAAAGTTCCCCTGAAGTTTCAAGCAGTCTAACTTTGTCCATCATTCCTTTCCGGCGGAATAGTTCTACTACTTCAGTTGTGTGACATTCAAAACGGTGGAAAGGGATGTTGGCTTCCACAATCTCTTTCATTCGCTGCTTAATACGGGAAACATCATCCAGCCCGGTTTCGCGTCCTATCTGCAAGGCGCAATAATATCCTTTGGATACGGGATGTTCAAGCATGATTTTTCCATCAGGGTATAAGTCCTCCACCGCTTTGCACAAGATGAAGCAGAGAGAACGGACATAGGTACGCATTCCTGAAGGATTCAGTATGTTCAGGAACTCTACATCCTTATTATTATAGGCCCGGTAATTGAGTCCTTCTACTTTGTTATTGACTTTGGCACTGACCGGCCCGTATGGGATATCTAGATTAAAACCATTATAAATATCCAAAAGTGAGCTTCCGATTGGGAAGTTCTTTGAAATATTGTTATTTTTGCAACAGATTTGTAACATAATCGTAATAATTATTACTAACGTAGTGAAACGGCTTGAAATTTACTGAATAAAAGGGAGATTAGCCAATTCCTACCAAATTAATTAAAGATGGAGTATTCTTTTTATGATTTCTTAAAGCTGCTAGGTTCACTGGCGCTATTCCTTTATGGAATGAAAATCATGAGTGAGGGGCTGCAAAAGTTTGCTGGTGACAGACTGCGTAAAATCCTCACAGCGATGACCACCAACCGGGTAACCGGAGTGCTAACCGGTGTTCTTATCACTGCGTTAATTCAATCCTCTTCTGCTACTACTGTTATGGTAGTAAGTTTCGTTAATGCCGGACTCCTTACACTTTCACAATCAATTGGAGTCATTATGGGGGCAAATATCGGTACCACTGTCACTGCATGGATTATATCTGCGCTAGGGTTTAAAGTAGATATTGCTGCTATGGCACTTCCGTTATTGGCTGTTGGCGTACCCTTATTATTTTCAGGAAAGAGTAACCGTAAATCCATTGGAGAATTTATATTCGGTTTCTCTTTTTTGTTTATGGGCCTCTCTCTCTTGAAGACGAATGCTCCTGACTTAAGTAGAAACCCCGAAATGTTGTCTTTTGTTCAGAACTATACTGATATGGGATTTGGTTCTGTTATCTTATTTGTTGTCATCGGTACAGTTCTTACCATGATTGTACAGGCATCGGCTGCAACGATGGCTATTACTTTGATTATGTGTGCCAATGGTTGGATTAGTTTTGAGCTGGGGGCTGCGTTGGTACTTGGCGAGAATATTGGTACCACTATAACCGCTAACCTTGCCGCACTGACTGCCAATACGCAGGCCAGGAGGGCTGCGCTGGCTCATTTGGTGTTCAATGTTTTTGGGGTTATTTGGGTGTTATGCCTTTTCAAGCCTGTAACTATGGGGGTTTCATGGTTTGTAGAAGATATAATGAGAACAGCAGATCCGGCTGTTGCCGTATCTTTTAAACTGTCTGCTTTTCATACTACTTTTAATATATGCAATGTGTTGATTCTTATTTGGTTTGTCAAGTTGATAGAGAAAACTGTCTGTAAAATCATTCCTCAGAGAGAGCAGGATGAGGAATATCGTTTGCGCTTTATTACAGGTGGTATGCTTTCTACGGCAGAGCTTTCTATATTGCAGGCACGCAAGGAAATCAATCTCTTTGCAGAGCGTACTCATCGTATGTTTGGCATGGTGCGGGATCTGCTTCACACCACTAATGACAATGACTTTAACAAATTGTTCAGTCGTATTGAGAAATATGAGAATATAAGCGATAACATGGAGGTGGAGATCGCTAATTATCTGAATCAGGTATCCGACGGGCGTTTGAGTTCTGAAAGTAAGTTGCAAATTCGTGCTATGCTTCGTGAAGTGACTGAAATAGAAAGTATCGGGGACAGCTGTTATAATTTGGCACGTACTATCAATCGTAAACATCGCAGTGATATGGATTTTACTCCGAAACAGTATGATCATATTCATCAGATGTTCCAGTTGACTGATGATGCTTTGTCTCAGATGATTTCGTTGGTGGAAGATGAGCATCATGTGGTAGATGTGAATAAATCGTTTAATATAGAGAATGAAATAAATAACTATCGTAATCAGCTAAAGAACCAAAATGTGCTGGATGTGAATAATAAGGAGTATGATTATCAGATGGGGGTGCACTATATGGATATTATTGGAGAATGTGAAAAACTGGGCGATTATGTAGTAAATGTGGTGGAAGCCAGTAGCAATGTGAAGGAAAAGAAATCCTGACCTGAAAGGGCTATGGTGAACAGAATAGGTGCAGAGGTGCAAGGTTTAACCTATGATGGGTTAAATACTTTGTGTCTCTGTGTTTTTTAATAAAGTGTAAGAAAGAAGAGAGTCTAAATAAAAGAGAATCTACATGTCAATATTTGTTTTTTTGAAACTGATAGGCTCACTGGTACTTCTGATATATGGTATGAAAACCGTGAGTAAGGCTTTGCAAAAACTGACAGGTGGGCATTTGCGCCATATTTTGGGTGCTATGACCACGAATCGCTTCACCGGATTGTTGACAGGTGCATTGTACAGCCTTCCACTGCAACAAATAGTATCTTTGGAAGAAGACGAATATCATTTGGTTGATCCTAACAAATCATTTAATATAGAGAATGAGAGAAACAATTACCGCAACCAGTTGAAGGATCAGAATGTATTGGATGTGAATAATAAGGAATATAATTATCAGACGGGGGATCATTATATGGATATTATCAGCGAATGCGAAAAATTAGGCGATTATGTAGTAAATGTTGTTGAGGCACGTACAGATATAAAGGAAAAGAAAATTTGATTTGTAGAAGGACAAGTTAAAAGAAAAGCGTGAGACACGAATGTTCCACGCTTTTTTGTAAATCGTATTAAAATGAGGTTATTTTTCGATTCCAACCAGTTCTACTTCGAAAATCAAAGTAGAGAAAGGTTTAATCTGACCGGCTTCACGTGCACCATAAGCCAAGTCTTGAGGGATGTAAAGTTCCCATTTAGAACCTACTGGCATCATTGTCAGTGCTTCAGTCCATCCTTTGATTACTTGATTAGCACGGAAAGTAGTCGGTTCTTTACGATCATATGAACTGTCGAACTGAGTTCCGTCAATTAAAGTACCTTTATAGTTTACTTTTACTTTAGAAGAATCGGTAGGAACAGCGCCGTTACCTTCTTTAATTATCTTATATTGCAATCCGCTTGATGTAGTTTTAACACCCTCTTTCTTTGCATTTTCAGCTAGGAATTTTTCACCGGCAGCCTTATTTTCAGCGAACTGGGCTTCAGTAGCTTTTGTTTTGATTGCTTCTGCTTTAGACTGAACGTAGGCGTTGGCTTCTTCCATAGTAACATTCATGCCTTTTTTTTGCAAAGCAGCCATGAAACCTGCCAGGAAGTTTTCTTTACTTAAACTTTGAGTAGAGTCATTTCCGAAAATACGTTGGCTCATCATATCGAACATACGTCCACCAACTTGTTGACCAATCTGAAGACCTGCCATATAAGCAACATCTTTAGGACTTGTCTTGCTGGTACCTTCTTTAACACCTCTGATGAAGTCGGCCATATAGGCTGTGTCAACGCCCAGTTGTTGGCTCATATACATATCCAGACCTTGCGTGTTGGTGATACCCATCATGTAAGAAAGTGAGTCTACGTCATTCTTCATGTTTGCTTTCGGTGCTTGGGCTGTACAAGAAGCCAAGCTGGCTGCAGCAGCGATTGCTACAAAAAAACTAATTTTTTTCATTTGCCTTAAATGCTTTAATAATTATAATACTTCGATTAATTCTACTTCAAAAATCAATGTGCTGTGAGGAGGAATCATTTCTCCTGCCTGTTGTGCTCCATAGGCTAATTCTGAAGGAATGAAAAGTTTCCATTTAGCACCTTCAGTCATCAGTTGGAGTGCTTCCACCCATCCTTTGATTACTTGGTTCACACCAAAGATAGCCGGTTCGCCGCGTTTGATAGAACTGTCAAACAAAGTCCCATCAATCAAGGTACCTTCATAATGGCATTTTACACGGTCGGTTGCACTCGGTTTTTTTCCGTTACCTTTTGTGATAACTTCGTACTGTAAGCCGCTGGGAAGTGTCACGACCCCCGGTCTTTTTGCGTTTTCCTCCAAAAATGATTTTCCCTTTTCAATATTCTCTGCATTCAATTTGGTTTCCAGCTCTTCAAAGTACTTGTTTACGATTTCACGTGCTTCGTTGTGGCTGATAGCCGTTTCTTTTCTATCTAATACGTCTTTGATTGCTTGAGCAAAGTCTTCAACATTAATACTTTGAGCACCCATGCTCAATAAATTCTGGCCAATACCAAGGCCGATGGCGTAACTGAATTTATCCATAACTATTTATTTATAAGATGTTTTATACAAAACGCACAAAGGTAGGTGTTTTATTTGAATGAATCTGTTTTTAACAATTTAATTTTCTTATTTTGTGTGTTTAGTTAAAAGAGGAGGACTAGAAATGAAGAATTTAGTAGTTTTAACAGGTGCTGGAATGAGTGCAGAAAGCGGTATCAGTACATTTCGTGATGCAGGTGGTTTATGGGATCAGTATCCGGTGGAACAAGTGGCTACTCCGGAAGGGTATGCGGCAAACCCTAAATTGGTGATTGATTTTTATAATGAGCGTCGTAAACAGTTGCTTGCTGTAAAGCCTAACCGGGGGCATGAACTGGTTTCTGAGATGGAAAAGTTCTTTAATGTGACTGTTATCACTCAAAATATTGATAATTTGCATGAGCGTGCCGGAAGTTCGCATATTATTCATTTACATGGCGAACTGACCAAGGTGACATCTAGTTGGCAACCTAATAATCCAGCTTATATTAAAGAATTAAAGCCGGAAGAATATGAGATACATTTGGGAGACTTGGCCGGAGACGGTTCCCAGTTTCGTCCGTTTATTGTATGGTTTGGTGAATCTGTTCCTATGATTGAAACTGCAATTGAATATGCTGAAACAGCTGATATCTTTTTAATTATAGGAACTTCGCTTAATGTATATCCTGCTGCCGGTTTGTTGAATTATGTGCCTGCCCGCACTCCTGTTTATTTAATAGATCCTAAGCAGGTGCCCATTGCATCGGGACGTAAAGTGCATGTAATTCAGAAAGGTGCGTCCGAAGGAATGGAAGAGCTTAAAAAAATATTAGTGGGATAGTTTGCAAGTAAACAATTTCCTTGTATATTTGTTATGTATTTAAAGAATATTTAAAACATAAAACAGAGACAATTATGAAAAAGTACGTTTGCACAGTATGTGGTTGGGTTTATGACCCGGCAGAAGGAGATCCTGAAGGTGGAATCGCTCCGGGAACAGCATTTGAAGATATTCCAGATGATTGGGTTTGCCCTCTTTGCGGAGTAGGTAAAGATGATTTCGAAGTTCAAGAAGATTGATCCTACCTTATAACCGGATATCATATAAAGCGGAGGAATTTCTTTTGTATGATATATCAGATAGCGCGACTAATTATTATTTAGTTGCGCTTTTTTATTTTACATTATTATTAATGGCTTGCCTTAAAAAAAACGAGCGTAACCTATAACAGGTTGCGCTCTTTATGGTATAAAAAGAATGTTCTTATTTCTTTTCTTGCTTTTCAGGACGAGGCAGTAATACTTTGTGAGAGAGCTTGAATTTACCTGTCTTGGGATCAATATCAAGTAACTTCACTTCTATTTCATCCCCTTCTTTTAAACCGGCCTCTTCTATTGTTTCAAGACGTTTCCAGTCAATTTCAGAGATGTGTAACAATCCGTCTTTACCAGGCAAGAATTCTACGAACACGCCATATGGCATTACTGAACGGACTTTACCTACATAGACTTCACCGACTTCGGGAACGGCAACGATACCCTTGATAATGCGCATAGCATCGTCAATACATTTCTTGTTTGTTCCCGCAATCTCAATGCGACCTACTCCATCAGTTTCTTCAATCGTGATGGTTGCTCCGGTTTCTTCCTGCATACCTTGGATAATCTTTCCGCCCGGACCGATGATAGCCCCAATGAACTCTTTAGGAAT
>ENA-OQKC01000175-OQKC01000175.1-human-gut-metagenome-genome-assembly--contig:-NODE-175-length-27126-cov-4.358902_pt1 | contig 27126 bp, 18 predicted proteins | sample MGYA00242774_ERZ504790 | MGnify/ENA primary metagenome ERZ504790 (study PRJEB26092, sample SAMD00036419) | human gut metagenome | host: Homo sapiens | study: EMG produced TPA metagenomics assembly of...
TACGTATTGGCGATTAATAATATCGGAGCAGCCTACACGGACTAATTATATCCGCCTTCTACTCCCGCTGTCGGAGCTATTTCCTTTCTTTCGTGCTGCTAGGAAGGAAGAAAAGTGGGACAAAGGACAGTATTTCCTTTCCCTTCTCGTTGCTTCTTGCGGCGTAATGACGTGGGCTATCTATCGGCCGGATCGAGCGAGATTGCAAATGCCCCCCTCGGCTTACTCGGCGCGGTGCTTGCTGTTATCGGATGGGGATCCGAAGCGGTGCTGTGCGCATGGGGAATGAAAGATGATGCCGTTGATGACGAAACGGCTTTGCAAATCCGCGAAACTACAAGTGCGCTTGTTTATGGAGTGCTTGTACTCCCCCTCTTCGGAGCATGGCATTTCACGCTGGGTGCCATCCCGAGCATGCCTACATTGATTATTGCACTCGCCGGACTCGCAGGAACTGCATCCTATCTGTTCTATTACAAGGGGATTGCGGCAATCGGAGCAGCGCGTGCGATGGCTCTGAATATCTCCTATTCGGCATGGTCGGTGGTCTTTGGCCTGATCTTGCTTGGAACAATTCCCGATATGGCATCCGTAATCTGCTGCGTTGTAATTGTATGCGGAACAGTTTTGGCAGCTAGTAACTGGGACGAACTATTTGGACGTAATAAGACGGCGTAGCTTGATTAACAATATAGTAAAAGGGGAGAGCTCGACGAGCTCTCCCCTTTTAGCATCATGGCTATTCAATTACCACAGCCTGGCTATCCATCTGTTGCCACGTGCCGAAGAACACCTGGGCATTTCGCGTAACATTGCCGTTAATCGAATCCGAAAGATAGACAATTCCCTGCTCGTCATCATAGCCTTTAAGGACTACGGCATGATTACCGCCCCACAGACCATAGGAATGCCCGTTATACCAACGAGCAGCATAACGGCCTCCTGGCCAACTTCCCCATTCGGTATTCCACATCTCAACAGGTTGTCCACAGGTCAGTCTGTTCTTAATGGAAGAAATTGACGAGAAAGAAACGTCTTTTGCCTGCATGATACTTCCCGCAGCGCGCAGAAAGTTATTACCAGCAATAGTAATCGCAGGGGCGACGCATCCCATGAGACCCCCGCTGCTACGCCTTGGGTTGCCATCAAAGGCGGTAACAAAGTTGCCGTTGCTTCCCTTGGGCAAGTAATAATCCGCAATAATCGTCTTACCTAAACCGAAACCATAGTAGTTAAGCAAGTTTGTAAGGGCAACCGACTCACAGCCAGTAGGAAGTTCCGGGTACTGCAAATAGCACGGGACATCGACCCAAGCGCCAACCATTGCGCCGGATGAACTGAACTTGTAGTCAGTAGAGCCGATCCAATACCAACCGTTGCTCAACATTACTCCCCCACGTGCGGCATCAAGGTAATACCATGTGCCCCCAAGGGAAAGCCATCCCGTTTTCATCGCGCCAGAAGCGGAATCCAGCCAGTACCAGTTGCTGCCATCGTTAAGCCAGCCGGTCGCCATTCGACCATCCGGGTTAAAGTAATACCAAGACCCAGCAATTTGCTGCCACCCAGTCAGAATTACTCCACTAGCAGAACAATAATATCGAGCACCCTGACTCTCAATCCAACCAGTTCTGGCATTACCGTCGTCGTCAATCAGCTGGATTCCCGAATCGGTCATGATGCCTTTAAGGTCAATTGCGCCGCTGGATGACGAATGATACATCCAAGACCCATCACCGTTTGACCAGCAATTAGCCATCATCTTGCCGGTACTATTAAATATGTATTCACATGATCCGATAGTTTGAACGCCCGTGGCCATGGCGTGCGTCGAGGGATCGAGCCAGTACCACGCACCGTTTAGGTTGAGCCAGCCGGAGGCGAGGGCGCCGGAGCCAGTCGCGTAGTACCAGGTCCCGCCGTCGAGGACCCATCCGGTCGCCATCGCGCCGGAGGCGCTGAACCAGTACGCTGAGCCGTTGCACGCGTGGAGGCCCGTCACCATGGCGCCGCCCGCGTCGGGGTCGAGCCAGTACCAGGAGCCGCCGGTGTAAAGCCAGCCGGTCGAGGCGATACCGTCAGCGAACCAATACCAGGAGCCGTCGACGAGGCCCCAGCCGTTAAGGGGACCGCAGCTGCCGAAGTAGCGGCGGACGCCCTGCGCGTCCGTCTGGTAGCCCGTCAGCATGGCACCCATCCGGGCGTCGAAGCAGTAGGGCACGCCGCCGACGGATACGGGGCCGCGCGCCAGCGCGCCGGAGCCAGTCGCGTAGTACCAGGTCCCGCCGTCGAGGACCCACCCGGTCGCCATCGCGCCGGACGAATTAAACCAGTACAGGGAGCCGTTGCACTCGTGAAGGCCGGTAGCCATGGCACCGCCCACGTCGGGCTCGAGCCAGTACCACGTGCCACTCTGAAACAACCATCCGGTATACGCCTTGCCGTTGGAGGCTGCATAATACCAGGTGCTGTCAATTAGTTGCCAATGATAAAGGGAGACATCAACATACGCGTAGTTCATATCAACGTTGCCGTTGATTCCAGGGACTTTTCCGTTGCTCTTATACTGCCAAAAACTGTAATTGCCGGTATAGTCACATTGCGAGTTATATTGAGCAATCCAATGATCCCAAGAGCTACTCTTAAATACAGAGTCAGTCAAAATGTTGTTAAACCAATTTAAATTTGCATAAATACCAGGCTCATATCCTGCGGCAGAAATCCTATTACAAAAAACCTGCGCCCTCAATGCAATTCCGGTTTGACGTCCATTTGCAATTATCGAGTTATCCTCAAGATCGTAATACACCGGCAATCTTGGATTATGCCCAGAAAGGCAATTGATCACCATTGATGCCTCATCGGCTGCCTGTTGATTATCAAAAGCATATGAATAGACATAGACGCCGTAGGGAATTCCGAGTCGCTCGCACTCAGAAATATTTCGATTAAATTGATAGTCAACTCGACCGCCGAAAGACGGAGCGCCAAACCCAACGCGCAGAATAGCGAAATCGATGCCAGAAGCTTTAACTGCGTCCCAATCAATACGCCCTTGGTGCTCGCTGACGTCAATGCCCTGAGCTGTAACCCCATCGGGAAGAGCGTCCATAGACAATAAAGCTATTCCGTCTTCTTCGGAAGAAGCATCATCTGAAACTAATTGTCCACCCTCATAACGCCAAGAATTCTCAACCAGAGTCTGAGCAGCCTCTGCATCCGCAGGGCATACAAACATAGAAACGGGCGCAAAGAGCATCAGCACCAACAATGCCGAAAACAACTTAAGATGTTTGTTCATGTAAACCTCGTCATTCGCTCTTGATTGCGTCTAGCTTACAGCATAGCTATGAAAGATTCCCGAACATCTAACAGGACAAGATGCCATCTAGGACAATAAATAGTTGGGCGCAATGCTGCAAAGAAAAGAAGAACTTACCGGCAGGGTTGAACCCGCAGGCTCATTGCCCCCTCCTCTTGCCCCCAAGAATACCGACTTCAAATAAACTTTCAAACCAGATGTCAAAAAGGTAGGGGGCCCAGAGAGTCCCCTACAACTCGGAATTCTAACGAATCAGTATTACTTTCGATGGGCCCAAAGCGGTCAAACCGGAGATGCGATTTCCATAACCATCACTATGCCAGAACAAATTTTCGCTCGGCGAATTGCCCCAGAAAAAGCCAATGTGGCTATCGTCCGCATATGGGTTGTAAGGATTGAAGAACACAATGTCCCCCTTACGAGCCAAACCACTACGTAACAACTCATCAATAGAGTTGAAATAAGTCACGTTCGCACACGTATCGATAGCGTAGCCGTACCAACGATAAGCGTTTACGCAGCCGCCCCTTCCGGGACCTCCACTCCAAGGGGAATGGCTCTGCTCGGCGGCAATGGGAGCTAAATTCCCGTCCGCCTTCATATATGCATGCGATACAAATCCACCACAATTCATGCCCGTATAACCGTCCCAACGCGGATCACCCTTTGGGTACATGCACGTTTCCTGGCTGAGATGCGTGTCGTAGCGTGTTCCACGGTAATAGCCGTCGTTTTCGTGGCTCATAAGCCAATTGACCAAGCTGGACCTATTGACCCCCAAAACAGAACCAGACGTATTCAACCATGCACCACTTGCATTGAAGTAATAGTCAACGCCATCGATTTTCAGCCACCCGTTAGCAAACATGGCACCCGAAGGCTGGAGCCAGTACCACGTACCGCCGTCATTAAGCCATCCAGTTTTCATCTTGAATGTGGAAGGGTCCATCCAATACCACGCACCGTTGACATATTGCCAACCAGACTTAAGGACACCATTGGAAGATGCGTAGTACCAAGTATTGCCACTTTCGTCAGAAGCGTCTTTCGACATAATCCAACCAGACGCCACGTTAACGACACCATTCGCATCCGCATAGAAAACCGCATCTCCAATATGAATCACACCTGGCAATGAAGACGAGTCAGTACGATCAGCGACTACAGGAGATCCATCAGATGAAGTAGGCAACGGCTCGCTCAGTGCTCCAGACGAATTCGCCCATGCCATACCATCGTTCAAGTTGATCCAGCACGAAGATGCCATTGCACCGGAATCATAAGAAAAATAGCGCTTGCTTCCTACCGCAAATTCACCAGTACGCATTGCGCCGGATACATCATCAAGGTAATACCAGGCGCTTCCGGACTTTATCCATCGCCCTCGTTGAATAGCTCCGTTTGATGCGGCGTAATACCAAGTACCATCAGCAAGTGCCCAGCCTGTTGCCATGGCACCTGAGCTCGTAAGGAAATAGGTGGACGAGCCCACTTGCACAAAGCCCGTGAGCATAATATGGCTTCCTGGATCCAGGTAATACCAAGAATTCCCTAGAAGTAACCAACCTCCATGCAGTAAGCCGTTGGAGTCAGCGTAATACCAGTTGTTGTCAATAAGTGCCCACTGGGAGGATAGCATGGCCCCTGAACTGTTAAAGATATAAGAGGTGCCATTGCATTCATTCAGCCCGGTGGCCATAGAACCGTCTGCAGGATCAAGCCAGTACCAACGACCCCCATCCGAGAGCCAGCCCTTTACCAGAGCGCCAGAGCCGGAAAAATAATGCCAGACAGAAGCATCAAGATGCCATCCGATAAGCATTGCACCAGAAGAAGAGAATCCATACGTGGCTCCCCCAATCTGCAGCATCGCATCGTGGACCATCTTGCCCTCATCATCCAGCCAATACCAGTTGCTGCCGTCTGAAAGCCAGCCTTTTACCATGGCGCCAGAACCGGAGAAATAACGCCAAGCAGAAGTGGAGCCCGTAGAATCTAGGTACCAGCCGACACGCATTGCGCCCGAAGAGGAGAAGGCATACGTCGCACCCCCGACTTGAACCAACCCATCCTGAGCCATTCGACCTTCGTCGTCGAACCAGTACCAGCTACCGTCTATATGTCTCCAAGAAGAAACAGCGATTGTTCCGTCGGACAAGCCCCAACGCCAAAAACCAGCCCCTTCTTCGGGTGATATCCACCCCTGATGCCAAATAATTTGATTCGAAACCTCGGAAGGGGTCTCATTATCCACCTGAGAGTTCCGCTCGACAGCGAAGGTCGATTCGCGCTGAGCATCAACGCCTGACTCGACAGAAGCAATAGCAACGTTAGATGCGGGACCTTCGTCAGTGTTATTCGAATCAAGGGCGTATAACATCGAGGGCGAACCCAAAAGGAGCCCCAAAGAAACAAGGCCCGAAAAGACCAGCACCCCGAATGACCATTTCTTCATAGCAGCACAGTATCCAATCACGCAGTGGCCCCGTCACCTCAGGGCAACGGGGCCTCAATCAAAACTAGCTCAGTAATGTACTAGCCAATTTGCTGGCAGTTTTTGCACTCTCGTGAAGCGCCACGCCTCTGGGCCTCCTGGATAGAGATCTGCGAATAGCCCTTTGCGTCCTTGCCAACGGTACGGCACTTATGCGTATGGTAAACATGGCTACCGCTCTTATACCAAACTAAACCATAGCCCGGAATCCACTTGCCGTCCTCGCCGACATAGTAGGAGCCAACCCAGGCATTCGTAGCCATGGCACCGGAAGACTGGAGGTAGTAGTCGCCGACCCAGGCGTCGTGGGCCATAGCGCCGGAACCGCTAAAGTAGTACCAGGCGCCGCCGACCTGACGCCAGCCGGTAACCATCGCGCCGGAATCGTCGAACCAGTACCAAACTCCACCAACGTTAGCCCAAGAGTTAGAGGCCATAGCGCCCGAACCTCCGAGCCAATACCACGTGCCGCCATTGCTGAGCCAGCCGGTTGCCATGGCGCCCGAACCGCTCGCATAGTACCAAGAGCCGCCTGCCAAGAACCAGCCAGTGGCCATTGCACCGGAGTCGCCGAACCAGTACCAGGAGCCGCCGAGGCTGCGCCAGCTGTTAGCGACCATGGCGCCCGAACCGTCGAGGTAGTACCACGTACCGCCGATGTTGAGCCAGCCAGTGGCCATCGCACCGGAAGCGTTGGCGTAGTACCACGTCCCCGAAACGTTGATCCAGCCGGTCAGCATGACACCATACTCGTCGAAATAATACCAAGTTCCACCGATATTATGCCAACCGGTCAGCAGTTCGCCACTGGAGGTCGCATAGAACCACTTTCCATAGATGGAGTCATAGAGCCAGCCGCTATGCTGCATGCGGCCATCGGCGTTGGCACCAGGGGTGTTCAGGAAGTAGTTCTTGCCGTCAATCTGAACTCGGCCGTATGCCATATCATGGCTTTCGGGGTAGAAGTAATACTTGTCCCCACCGATAGACTGCCAGCCCGACACCGCGATCCCGTCAGCGCCAAAATAGTACCAGACAGCTTCGTATTCGTTATGCCACTGGTTCGTGACCATGGCGCCAGTTTCGGGATCGAAATAGCGAAGGTTGCCGTCCTCGCACCGAACGAGTCCAGTCTTCGGACGACCGTCGGAACACCATTCCGTAATCGGTCCACCGCCTCCGCCACCGCCAGCAATATCAGCAAATGAGGGCGCCGGGGCAACCGTCATGCAGACAGCGGCAAATGCAACAACTCCCAGCACTGTTAGTCCGCGCCATCTTTCTCGAAGGTTTTTCATACGACATCCTTTCTCCGAGATTTAAGGCTCTCTTAAGTTATTTTTAAACTATCAATTCAGTATTTCAACGGGAAATCGATAAAAGGTGTCTTTGTGACTGCAATTTAAATATGAGTCGCCGAACCCCAACCGTTACGCCAAATAGCTTCTAAGGCAAACTGAGCGCATGAGCGAACCGATTTAATACAACCACCTGTAAAAATCTTGAGGCACGTTTTCGATATGACAAGAGCTGCTTGAACGAGGAGTACTTGAACCCCACCGCCCTTGCAGCTCTTGAGTATACTTTGCCGGAACTTGGCATTACTTCGCACTAAAACGAGAAGTACTCACTGTCGGAGGACAAGTTCGGCCCCAACCATGAATCGCCCGTCAAGAAGAACTCAGGCCAGCGTTGCATGAACAGTGCCTGTTCGCGCTTCCAGCGGCGCAACTTTTCCTCGTTGGCCTCTTCCCTGCCGCGCGAGGTGAACTCGTAGTGATACAGCTCGGCATAGGGCGTATAGATGGTGCGGTAGCCCGCCTCCCATACGCGCAGGCAAAAGTCTGCGTCGTTAAAGCCAACGGCGAATTCCTCGTTGTAGCCTCCGACCTGCCCAAATACGTCGCGTCGCACCATCTGACAGGCACCCGTCACGGCGCTAAAGTTGCCCGGGCGCACAGCACGAGCAAGATAGCCCTCGCGCTTTGCCGAGAAGTCTTGGTTGGCATGGGCAAGTGCGCCGCGCACACCGACCAAAATGCCAGCGTGCTGCACCAGATGGTCGGCAAAATAGAGCTTGGCGCCCACCACGCCCGCATCGGGACGCTGCAGATACCCCATCATCTCTTCGATAAAATCGGAGCTTATGACCTCGGTATCGTTGTTGAGCAGCAACAGGTAGTCGCCCCTGGCGTGCTCCACACCAAAATTGACGATCTGAGAGTAATTGAACTCGCCCGGCCAGTACACAACGCGCGCGGTGCCCTTACCTTCGGATGCTGCAGCCACGCGCTCCGGCAGGGTTTCGTAATACGCAAACGTCTCCGGGGCTTCGCTGTTGTTCTCCACCAAGACGATCTCGTAGTTGGTATACGTGGCCTTCTGAGCGATCGACGCCACACAGGCATCGAGCGTCTCAACGTGATCCTTGGTGGGAATCACGATGCTCACCAGCGGCGCAGGCTCCGGCAGCGCATAGCGCATGCGGTAGACAAACGGCGTCTCGGTCTCCTCGACCGTTCCGCAAATGCCCAGTGCGTTAAAGTGGCGCTGAAGCGCAAGGCGCCCGGCTTCAATAGCATACGGCTTGCTATCGGCAGAACCATCGGCGGTCGATCCCGGATGAACGCGCCAGTGATACAGCACGTGCGCAACATGCTCAAACCGCGCGCCCGCCGCAAGGCAGCGAAGCGTAAGGTCGTAGTCCTGGGCACCCGCAACATCTTCTGGGGACGTGCCAATGTAATCGATGAGCGCCTTCTCCACCATCAGGAAATGCGTCACACAGTTATGACTATAGAGCAGATCGGCGTTGAGCTTGGTCTTAAAGACCGGCTGACCCCACTCCCCCGTTTTCTGAAACACGTCCTCGTCGCAGAACAGGACCTGGGGGCGCTCGCCCTCGGCCGCCTTATTCAGCGCGGAAACATACTGGAATAACGCGTCCGGTTCCAGAATGTCGTCATGGTCCAAGAACGCGATGTAGTCTCCAGTCGCCTGCTGAATACCAGCGTTGGTGTTGAGCACAATGCCGCCGTTGCCAGGCAGCTCAATACGACAAACCCGCTCGTCATTGGCGGCAGCCGCAAGATTGGCCACCGCATCCCATTCGGGCGAGGCGTCCATAAGCAGCAATTCCCAGTTGCCATAGCTCTGAGCTAGCACCGAGTCCAGCAGCTCGCGCAGGTAGACCCGATCAGTTTTATAGCACGGCACCACAATGCTCACGAGCGGTCTATAGGCAAAGGCCGCCGAAGCGACACGTTGGCACGCCAAATCGCCCGGCTTTGCGCGATGTTGCTCAAACCAACGTCGATAAGCTGCGTCGTCCGCACGCGCGTCCTTCATGCGGTTCCAACTGTCATCGACCATGCCGTTGTACAGGCGACCATCCATGGCGCAAAAACCGCTCTGGATCTGCCCCGCGGGGTCGATTGCAATCGCGACAAAATCACGTATATCCTGGGGCATCTCAACGCTCAAATACGTTTTATTGACGCGGCATCCGTTCTGCTGCGGCACATCGATCTGCGATTCAAACACATGCACGGTGACATCGATGGCATTCATATGCGTATCGAAAATCTGGAGCTCAGGTGCGCACTGAGGGTCTCCAGCCCAGGTAACCTCATAGCGCCACGCCGCGCCGGCGTCTGCCGGCAAATAGCGAATGGCATCGATCTCGTAGAGGCCGCAGTGTTCGCCACGCTGCGCATCGCGGATAAGCGCACACAGCGCAGGCTTTGCTTTGTAGTTAATCTTGGATTCCAGCTTGGCCACGCGGCTATCGAGGCGAATGGAGCCCAACCTTTGGCCACCGGATGCAAAAACGACATCCATCGACGAGCCGTCCAAAAACGGAAGCACCAAGACGGCGAGCTCGCGCTCGTAATCGAAAACGGAAGGGCAAAGCGCCAGCACACGGCCATGATCGACCGGGAGCACCAGCGACAGCACACAAGAACCGCTCGTCGTCGCATGGGCAAACGCTTGAGAACCCTCCCGCTCAATAAGCGCGGCGACATCCTGACCGGCAAAACGAAGCAGCACAAACAGACGGCCCTGACTGCGGCAAAGTGCCAAACGCTTGATACTCATCTACAATTCTCGCTTTCCCAGGGCGTTCGCTGCCATGCGTTTGCAGGCACCCAGGCGCCCAAACCTCAAGACGTCGTAATCGAACATGAGCTTTTTGCACCCACGGGCATTGGGGGCCTTGCTGGTAAGCGCCGCACGCACCATAGCAGCAACAGAAGGAGCGCATTGTGCGAGCGCAGCATCGCTGCCCACGGCAGAACCGGCAAGTGCCGTGGCAACGGCAGCAAACACCTTGCCGCAGTCCGAACCCAGCAACCTGAGCGCATCGTACAGCACCAGGTCGCAGAGGAAGTACGCCAGGTCCTCGGCATGCTGAGCATCGAGACCGTCGCGCTGCCAGTCAGCCAGCACCGCGGAGTAAATCTTCACGTGCTCCAGCAGACGTGTCTCGTCGTCGTAGCGCATGGTGTCCATGAGCGAACCCTTGCGCGCCACGCGGTAGTCGTACAGCTTGTTCGAAATAAGCGCGGTCTTGTGCGAACGACCGTACACGGCAAAATCGAAGACCTGGTCCTCGCCATACTTAACGGTTTCGTCGAACACGATCCCGTTACCCAGCAAAAACTCACGCCTGCAGGCGGTGCGCCATGCAAAGGGGCGAGATGCTTCCTTAAACAGCAGGTCAGAGCTATAGCCTTCAAACGACACACCGCGTGGACTCAGTGCATAGTTAAGCCACGGATACCCCGCCTCCAGCGGATACGGATTCGCACCAAAGGTCAAAACGTCGCAGTCCTCGCGCTCAAAGGCATCGACGATCACGCGGCATGCATCGGGCGTGAACCGATCATCGGAATCCAAAAACGCTACGATAGGCGCCGTGGACGCAGCGATGCCTGCATTACGCGCACTCGACAGGCCGCCATTGGGCTTATCGACCAGCGTGAAGCGCGCGTCTTTTTCGCAATAGGCGGCCGCAATATCGCGCGAGCCATCCGGCGAGCCATCGTTGACCAGCACGCCCTCCCAATCGGGCATGTCCTGCGCAAGCAGGGAGTCCAGGCACCAGGCCAGGCACTCCTCCACTTTATAGATGGGAACGACAACGGAAATCTTGGGGTTAGCCATAGTCACTCGCTCCTACTGTGCGGCCGGAACGTCATCGGGGTGCGGGTTGTCGCCGTAGGTGCGCTGATACGTCAGCACGCGCCAGACCAGCGACAGGCCGCCAATCTTAAAGTAATGCTTAAACGTATTGAGCTTGCCCGGCTTCTTAAAGTCAAAGCGCGAATCGATATAGGCGCGGGGCGACTTGACCATCAGACGCAAGTCGGTCTCGCCACGCGGGTCGAACAGCGACAGGTCAAAGCGACCGGCATCCCAATCGGCCTTGAGCTCGGACGAGGCTTTCTTCCAAAACTGCTCGCGCAGTTCATCGACCAAGCGCTCATCATTCCAACGGTACGTATCGACCTTCATGCGCATTAAAATGCCCTGAAGCTGAGCCTTGAGCTCGGGACGCTCGTCCAAAAAGCGCTGCATCTCGACATACTCGTCGCACACGCAAAACACCTTGTTGGGCGAATTAACGGAGCTCTTCTCGTTATCCTGGCGATAGCACAAAATGGGGTCCGCAATAAACGCGGCACGCTCGGCGCAAGCCCAAACCTTAAAGTTAAAGCCTGCGTCCTGATACGAGGCACCCGGCGTGGGAAGGAACCGAATCTGATTGTCGTTGAGGAACTCGCGCCGATAGATAGCCGACCAAATGGAAGGTTTGCGGTAGAAGATGCCCGGGCGATCGACGGGGCGATACGCGGCGCCCGTCATATGCTCGTCGATAATTCCAAACAGCTCACGGCGCTCGCTGGGCGTGGACCAATACAGGTAAAAGTCGCCCTTAACGACATCGGCATGCTCAGCATCGGCCTTGGCGACCAGCTTTTGGAGCGAATCCTCAAACATAAAGTCGTCGGACTCAAGGATGCCCACGTACTCGCCGCGCGCCATCTCCAGGCCGCGGTTCATCGAGTCGCCGTAGCCGCTGTTGGCCTTGTCGATCATCTTTACACGGGGGTCGCGCTCCATGTACTCGCGGATGATATCTGGCGAACTATCGGTAGAACCGTCGTTGATGCAGATGATCTCGATGTCCTTGAGCGTCTGCGCCACGGCGGAATCGAGGCACTCGCGCAGGTAGCGCTCAACATTGCAGATGGGAACAAGCAGCGAAACTTTAGGGGTATCAGAGTTCTGCAAGAGAACCTCCTGTTGAATAGCGTGTAACAGGGTTATTTTAGCAGCCGAGTTGCGGCGGGCGGCAGCGCTTGGAATTAGAGAAAGCGCTCCAGGCAGGCTTTGAGACCGCGAGTCGAAAGATAGAACAGCGTGGCATCTGCCATCGAAAAGCCCGAGGTCGTCGCAACGAACTTGTGGGCAACACGGCAAACAGCGCCCTTGGCAGGCATATCTGCCCAGTCCGTTCCCAAAAACGTCGCGAGGTCCATGTTGACGCGAGCCGCCACGCGATGGAAGTCATCGGCATCCAAGCGCGCCAGGTCGAACACAATTAGGTCCAAAAACCAAGTTATCAGCTCGCCGGGACACAGGTCCAAAAGACCGTAGGCCGCCCAGCCCTCCAAGACCTCCTCGAGCATCCTCATGTGGGCGTCAAGCTTTTTGGCACGAGCCTCGGCACTGTTGAACTCGTGCGTCGCCGATTCGCTCTCCATCACGTAGTGGTAGAACTTGTCCGGCATGACGACGGTCTTACGGGCAAGCGCATAAGCCGCAAATTGGAAGACGACGTCCTCGCCCAAAGCCAAACCGGGGGCGAAGCGAATGCCTTCGCGATTGAGCAGCTCGCACGAAAAAGCCGCACGGCAGGCATAGGGCTGCGCATTCGAATGGAACAGCAGTTGGGGATCACGGGCGCCGAAGGTACCAGCTTTGGGGCTCATGAGTTGCTGGACGCGCTTGGGGGCAGCATCGGCAGGTTCACAGACGCCGCCAAAAACGGCGGCCTCGGCATCTGCAGACTCCATGGAATGCAGCACGTGCTCGACCGTCCGGGCATCGATGTAATCGTCGGCGTCCACAAAAAAGACGGTCTCGCCCTCGGCGACATCGATACCGGCATTTCGAGCACACGAGACGCCCGCGTTTTCCTGGTCAATCACCAGTACGCGATCGTCGGCCTGCGCGATCTGGCGCAACACGTTCAACGAATCATCAGTCGAACCGTCGTTGACGCAGACAACCTGAATCGAGCGCTCGGACTGGGCCAACAGCGAATCGAGGCATCGCTGAATGGAGCGCGCAGAGTTGTAAACGGGGACGACAATGGTAGCTTTAGGACACGAGGCCTCTCCCATGTCGACCTACCCCCTCAGCGATTCGATGAGGAAGGCAGCGACCACGCCTGGGCCTCCAACCGAGGCGTAATACTTAGCACGCCCCAAGGCACCATCCGTCGCGAAACTCGGATGCTCGTCAACCCAGCCCTCAGGATCTTTGAGGATGGCAGCGAGATTTGCGCGCTTCCACGGTTTGAGGTCGTCAAGCAAAAACTCCCCCGCGTCCAAGGCCGCCTGAAATTCCTTAGCCATCTGAACCAGGAACTCCTTATAGAACTTAGGCGCCAGGCGCACGTAGTTCCACATGTATGAATCGTACTTAATGAGCTGGTTGAACTTGAGCATGCGCGCGACATCGCCGCTTGCGTGGTCGCGGGCATAATCCTCTCGAATCCAACGCTCAATCTCGGCATACTCGGTATTGACGCAAAAGACCTTAGCTGAAGAATTGACCGAGGAATTCTCGTTGTCCTGGCGATACGACAACACGGCATCGTGCAGGTAAATAGCCTTATCGGCGCACGCGATCACCTTAAAGGCGAATGACGTGTCCTGAAAGGATGCCCCCGGAGTCGGCAGGAACGTAATGCCGTTGCGCTCAAGAAAATCGCGACGGTACACGGCCGACCAAATCGACGGCTTTTGCTTAAAGAACTGCGTCGTATCGCTCGGGTGCACTGGCTTGCCACAGTCCTTGGCTTTAAACATCTCGTGCAGCGAACGGCGCTCCTCGGGCTTAGACCAGTAGAAATCAAAGTTCGCCTTCGCAAAGTCGGCATTATTGCTATCGGCGGCCGAGACAAGCTTTTCGAGTGCGTCGGGCGCCATAAAGTCATCGGACTCCAAGATACCAACGTACTTGCCACGCGCCATCTCCAGACCGTGGTTCATCGAGTCGCCGTAGCCGCTGTTGGCCTTGTCGATCATCTTGACGCGCCCATCGCGCTCCATATACTCGCGGATTATCGCCGGCGAGTTGTCGGTCGACCCGTCGTTAATGCAGATGATCTCAATATCCTTGAGCGTCTGCGCCAGGGCGGAATCGAGGCACTCGCGCAGGTAGCGCTGAACATTGTAAATGGGAATAAGCAGCGACAGAACAGGGCTGCCAGAGGCGTTAGTAGACAAATGTGCTCCTTAGGAAATACCTGTCGTTTCATGGTATCAAAGGGTCAGCGCGCCAGCGGGCGTTTATATAATCTATGGAGCCTCTTGCGGGCAAAGCGGCCCCACGTCATGCGGCGGGCCCATGGCAGGTTCCTGCGTTTTATTCAAAGCTTGCCGCCAAGGTGCGCCGAGCCTTTACAATAGGACAGTCCCAAGGACGTATTCGATAGCTTCCGCGCTGCACTCACCCGCCGCGCGTGAAAGGATATATTGCCCCATGCCTTCAACCCTTCCCGCTCCCATCGATAAGCTCGCCATTGTCGTCGTTACGTACAAGCGCCAGGAACTCCTGGCCAACTTGTTCGACTCCATGACCGAGCTTACGGCAGCGCCCTGGCGCATCGTGATCGTCGATAACGAGAATTCGCGTGAGACCGAGGCCATGTGCACCGCATTCAACGAGCGCCTGGCCAACCTGTGGGGCACCGACATCGAACAGCCCGACGCGAAGGGCGGCACCGACCGCGTCATCTACGCACCACAGCTCGAAAACGGCGGCGGTGCAGGTGGCTTCTCCGCCGGCACCAAATGCGCCTACGACCTGGGCGCCCAGTGGTTCTGGGTGATGGACGACGACGTGCTCGTCATCCCCGAAGGCATCGAGCGTCTTGCCAAGTGGACCGACCGCTACGATGTCATCCAGGGTTCGCGCCTGGACTTTGACGGCGGCGCCTTCTTTTGGCAGTACCAGCTCATCCTTTCGCTTGGTATCCCCAACCCCATCGCTAAGTGGGACCTGGGCCCCAAGGGCTACCGCGCCATGAACCAGTTGTGCTTTGAAGGCGGCCTGTTCTCGCGCCGCGTGGTCGACAAGATCGGCCTGCCGGATGCGCGATTCTTCATCTACGGCGACGATGCCTGCTACGGCTACGTGGCCAGCCAGCACTTCCCCGCCGCCGTTGTTGCCGACGTGGTGCTCAAGCGTGCCCGCGCTGTCTCTAACTGGGATATCGCCGGCAAGCGCCAGCTCAACTCTACGAGCGACACCAACCGCTACTACATCATGCGCAACCGCGGTTATCTGGCCCGCTACATGCAGATTTACGGCGACTATCACCCCGCGCTGTTCCGTCTGGGCAACGTCGCGACCTTCTGCAAGGAGTTCATTCGCCTGGCTGCCGTTGACAAGTGCTTTAAGACCGGTATTCCGGCGCTGCGCCGAGGCATGAAGGACGCCCGCAAGATCGTCAAGGATCCCAACTGGAAGCCCATGCCGCCCATGAAGGACACCGAGTAACGGAAGCCGGAAACACCTCGGCGCTTAAAGCCGCTGGCACACCGTAGCCACATGCTGCCCATCAAAACCGAACCCCCAGCGCATGCGACCCACGCCGGGGCGGCGGCACACGGATTTCGTCGATGCCGTCGCGCTCTATGTCGAGCAGCGCCTGCACGGCCAGCAATTCCAGGCCCAGCGCATCCACACCGGGGTCATACATCATATTGATCGTTATCAGCGGACGTTCATCGAGCATACCGATCGTATCGGCTATGTCGAACACGGCGCCCGTAGGAAAAACCTGGATGTCGCAGCGACCCGCGCCACACTTTCGCCTCGAGGCAGGATTGGCATAGCCCGGCAAGCCAAAGCAGAGCCCCTGCAAGAGCAGATGATATGGCAGTGGCGCATCTGGGTCGGTCGCACCGATTCCCGCATCTCCTAAGATGCGGCTTAGCGCCCGCCTCACGGTATCCTCGTTCCCATGGCACAGCCCGTCGCGAAACGCATCGACGTCTCGAATGTCTTCGGCAGCGCACTCAAACCACTCAATAATCACTAGACGCAAGGTCTGGCGAAGCTCGTTATTGGGCAATCGCAAAGCACGGAGGCGATCGCCATGCTCCGGCTCCTCAGTCATATCCGTCGTGAGAAAACCGGACAGATACAGCGCTGTCCACATGCCATCGTCAGGCGAGACATCTGGCTCTGCAGTGCCCAAACAAAGCGGGACCTCAGCGCACCCATGGGCCTCGAGCAAATCAAACAAGACCGAAAGGCGGTCGAGATTCCACCCGGCAACTACCCTACTCAGACAATCGGCATATCCATACAGATCGGCACGCACAGGCGCCGTGCAGCCTCGGCCCAGAAAACCGATCACACGCTCTGGACTCGAGCAATAGGCCCTGCCAAACCGATATCCCTCGAGCCATTCACGCGCATCATCCAGGTATTCCTCGCGCCCAGCATGATTCAACAGAGCCTCGACCTCGGCATCCGAAAAACCGAACCAACGGTCACACCACGCCGACAGCGGCGTCGTCAGACAATACGAGCAGCCGCGCGAAGAAAGCGCCGCTTCGGCGGGACCGGAACACTCCCCCATCAGACACGTCAGCCGCAACGAATCGCGCGCAGTGGCAATGGCGTCAAACAGCACACGGTCAAGTAGTTCTGCCGGATCGGCGTCGGAAGCGTCCCTCGCGCTCGCACGGCGAGACCACGCCGCATCGTACCCATCAACGAGCAATACAACCTGCTCATCGCTGGCAATCTCCAGCAGCTCTATGAGCACGCCAAGCACCGAGGCGACCTCGTCCGCGCTCGCCGCGCCACGCGCAACACGTTCGATGTGACGCACCTTGTCTCGAGCTAAATCTGGAGCCTCCAAAAGCGCCAGCAGGCGGGCGCACTCGCCCGAAAGAGCATCGCGCACGACGTCGGCAACAGCGGGGCCACGCCTTGCAGCGCCAGAAAAGTCCAGCGATATCACCGGATAGCAAGCGTACTCATCCCGATAGCGCCCGCCGTTCGCATCCCAAATCTGAGCATCGGCAAACAAACGCTGACCAGAGCGACCGACCGCTGGACGCTCCAGAAAAGCCCTGAGCATCGACAAGTTCATGCTCTTGCCAAAACCCTCGGGTCGACAGCACACCACAACGGACGCGTCGCAGTCCAACACATCGGCAATAAACATGGTCTTGTCGACCAGCGTGCAGCAACCAAGAGCCTCCGCATAGTCGTGTATGCCAATGGGCAAAACCGCATCGTCGGCACAGCCGATCAAGCGCACGCCAAAGCCAGCAGCACAATCAACATTTGCCTGTTCAGACACCAAAACGTTCCCCCTAAATCGCAGCACGATGCCAATTGTAATGACCGCATCGCATGTACCGATGTCGCCGCGCGAACATATCGGGCAACGGTAGCAACAAGAAGTATGAGGGGGCATAACTAATCGTTGCACAACAAAACGGGGCCCGATGCATTCGCACCGGACCCCGTCCCAACTCTTTAGTTATCTGGCAACCGAGAGGCTACTCCTCCGAGCCGTCCTCCCCAGAAGCTTTCTTCTGCTGATCGAGCTTATGCTTACCACTTACGATAGACGTAGCGCCCAGTGTGGCCAAGCTTGCACTGGCAAGGCTCGCCATAACGATAAGGTCGCCCGTCTTGGGCATGTTACCGCCAGATGACTTGGTCGTTGTAGTCGTCGTGGTTGTAGTGGTCACCGTCTTGGAGTCATTTTGCTCTTGGGCCTGGTTGTCAGCACCGCTCTTGTCGTCGTCTTCGGGCTGTTTCTTTTCGCCCTCGGTCTTGCTCTCGTCCTTCTTCTGTTCGGACTTGTCGCCCTTCTCCTCAGAGCTAGAACCCTTATCGGATTCGGTCTTCTCGGAAGCCTTGTCCTTGGAGTCGCCCTTTGAGGCCTCGGTCTTTTCCGTAGAAACCTGATCAGAGTTGTCCTTGTTCTGGGCCGAGCCGTTATTGACGCCAGCCATCAGCGAAGAACCCAGCGTAGAACCAAGCTGCTCGGAGAAAGAGGGCTTCTTGTCCGGCGAAGCAACGGGAGCGTCCGGCGCTTTATTCGAGTCGTCCTTGGAAGCATCGGAATCAGGGGTTGCGTCAGAGCCGGAGCCGTTGTTAGAGCCGGTAGATGAGTTAGAGGTGTCAGCGCCGGTCGAACCAGAAGCGTCGCTGTCCGTATTGCCGGCAGAGCTTGAAGGCGAATCGCCCGCAGCAGAGCCGTTCGAATCGGAGCCGTTCGAGGTAGAGCCGTCGTTGGTAGTGCCACCAGCAGAGCCATTACCGTCAGCATCGGTCGAGGGCGCATCCATCCTGTCATCGTTGGCATCGTCACTCGAGTCGTCATTCGAATCAGGTGTCGGCGAGGGCGCCGGTGTGGGCTCGGGCTGCACGGGCGTCGCGGCGGCAGCCTCGTCCTCAGCGATATAAACCAAGCAGTCCTTTAGCTCGTTGCGGTAGCGGTTCTTCCAGCCCTCATGATACTGGGGTTGGCTCGAATACTTGGTCGCCACGTTATTGACCACGCTGTTGGAAAGCGCCGTCACAAACTCGCGATCGGACATATCGTTGGAAAGATTCGCCCAGCGGAAAAAGTCCCTGCAGCCACCAGTGCCGCACATGTTGGTAATGCTCCACACCATGCCCTTGACGCAGTCAGCGCGGCCCGAAATATCAATACCCAGGCCGCTCTTGAGCCACGCCTCGGTCACCGCATAGTACGAGTTGTACGCATAAGCATCTTGAAGTGCTGAGAACTCAACAGGATCGGTGTTGTAAGCACCCTGGAAGGCCTCCTGCGCAATACGGCCCAACTCGGTGAGCTGGCCGTTCTCGTACATGGCATTGCTCGTGTTGGAAATCTCGCTGCCGCGATCAATCGCATCCTTGAGCATGCTGTACTTGGCAGAATCGTAGTTGTAAACCTGCTTCATAAACGGAATGAGCGACCAGCGGCGATCAAACTGATAGTAACCCAGTGCGTTATAGCCGTCACCAAACGAAAATCCCTGGTTGTAGTTACCATGGCTCTCGTACTTGGTAAAGTACTTCATCTCGGGAGTCACGTTGACAAACGAAACGCCCTGGACCGACCTCAGCACGCCCGAGAAGGACTGCTGGGTGTAGAGACCTTTATCGATATCGGTGGCATCCGAGGCAACGCCCGGCGTGGGCTCCTCGGCAGCGGCGGCTGCCGGCGCGGAAACGGCGCCAAACGAAAGCGCCAACGTCAGGCCCGCGACAATCGCAGAATGCTTGGGCTGCATAAGATCCTCCCTGCATTGGTGTAGTTAAAGTTCAGTTTGCAAAGAAAAAATAAGTATTGCAGCTCGCCCGTTGTTGCACAACAACCCCTCGGTAAACGGCAACAACCCTCCGCGAAATCTTAAGGAATTAGACAAACTGGTCATCGGGCGCCAACAGAAGCTCGCCGTAACGTTTCGTCAGCCCGTCTCTCAACTGACAGAAAGCGGGAATATAGACGTTCAAGATGCGCTGAATCAAATCTTGAGCGAGCTTGTTGTCGTAGATATGGACGTTCGTATTGCGGTCTCTGAGCATATCCAGCCAGGCTGCCTCATCAATAAAGTCGTAGAATCGGTAGGACTCCTTCAAGATGGCACGAGGAGACCCCGACGCGGCAAGCGTGGCGCCCTCATACTCGAGCAGACGCTTAAGGAGCTTCCAGCTCAGTTCAAATTGAAGATTGAACTTATTAATCAATCCACTCTGAACAAAATCATTGTTGAGATCCTGATTGGGCGCATCCTCAAGATTCGCCAAGGCGCTGGCAAAGTTCTCATATTTTTTCATACAGAATCACACCATCCCTGGCAATTTCATCGAGCAATTGCTGCGATAAGGACTCGTCGAGATTGACGACATCTACATCTAAAAGAGTATCAAGACGCTCCTCGATCAAATATGAGAAACGGCCGAAATCCTGACAACCTGCTACGGCGATGTCAATATCGCTCTTAGGCAAACCGTCACCTCGAGCGCGAGAACCAAACAGCACAACCTTCTCGGTATCACATTCCCGAGCAAAAACTTCGATTTGCTTGTACACCTTATCGAGAGATGTCATTTGCAGCCCTACAACTTAATGTCAAAGTTGATCTCGGGGACGGCGGCCAAGTCGGCCAACGTCACGCCATCTACGTACTTTTCGATCACGTCGTCTAGGCCGCGCCAGAACTTGACGGTCGAGCACAAATCGCTGCGGGTGCAGCTGTTGTCGATGCCGTCGCACGCCACGGGCGCCGTGCTGCCCTCGACAACGCGCAGGATGTCGCCGGCACGCACCTCGGCCGGGTCCTTGGCCATCATGTAGCCGCCGCCCTTGCCGCGCACGCTCTTAAGCAAGCCAGCCTTCATAAGCGGACGCACCAGCTGCTCCAAATACTTTTGCGAGATATGCTCGCGGTCGGCAACCTCGCGCAGAGCAATCTTGCCCTCGGCGTCACCGAGCGCCGCGATATAGATCATCAGCCGGAGGGCATAGCGGCCCTTGGAAGAAATGAGCATACCTACCCTCCCATCGCATCTGGGACAACATAACCAGGTTTGTTTGTCCCAAATCTTAAGTAAGTGGGACAAACACAACAGGTTATTTTGTCCCAGAATTTGAAAAGTCGAGTGGATTAGTCGGGTTTTCCCTTGACTAACGCCGAACCCATAGTAACTTTATTCCGAGAAGATTCCTAGGGTTTAGTACACCTATGAGTACACCATATACAGAGAGGGACAGCATGAGCGCAAATCCGCTGCTTTCCATCGAAGGTCTGACCGCCTCCGTGGACGAGAAGACCATCCTCCACAACGTCAACCTTAACGTCGCCGCCGGCGAGACCCACGTGCTGATGGGACCCAACGGCGCCGGCAAGTCCACCCTCGGCCACCTGGTCATGGGCGACCCCGTTTACACGGTCAACGACGGCCGCATCGTCTTTGACGGCCAGGACATCACCGAGCTCACCACCGACAAGCGCTCGCGCGCCGGCCTGTTCCTGAGCTTCCAGGCCCCGGTCGAGATCCCGGGCGTGCCGCTGTCGAGCTTTTTGCGCGCTAGCATCGCCGGCCACCCCGGTCTGGAGATGAAAGGCAAGGAGTTCCGCCGTCGCGTAAAGGAGCTCGCGGCCGAGCTCAACATGGACACCGCCTACCTCAACCGCGAGCTGGGCGTGGGCTTCTCGGGCGGCGAGAAGAAGAAGGTCGAGATGCTCCAGCTCCTGCTGCTGCAGCCCAAGCTCGCCATCTTGGACGAGACCGACTCCGGCCTGGACGTCGACGCCCTGTCCACCGTCAGCCACGGCATGGACGCCTACCGCAAGAGCTGCGACGGCTCCATGCTCATCATCACGCACAACACGCGCATCCTGGAGCACCTGGATGTCGACCGCGTCCACGTTATGGTCAAGGGCCACATCGTGCGCGAGGACGACGCCTCGCTGATCCCCTGGATCGACAAGAACGGCTTTGAGACCTTCGAGCGCGAGGCCGCCGAGCAGCGCGCGCAGGCCGAGGCTGCCGCTGCCGAGCAGGCGTAAAGGGGCGAAGCAATGACCAAGAACCGCACCGAGGTCGCGGACATCGACCGCAGCCTCTACGACTTCACCTATGGCGAGGAGGGATTCGAGCGCCTCGACGCCGGCATCACGCCCGACATCGTGCGCGAGATCAGCGCCAAGAAGGACGAGCCGCAGTGGATGCTCGACCTGCGCCTCAAGTCCCTCGAGATCTTCAACCGCTTCCCCGATCCGACGTGGGGCCCCTCCATCGAGGGCCTGGACATGGACAACATCGTCACCTACGTCAAGCCCAACACCGACCAAAAGCACGACTGGGAGTCGGTGCCCGACGACATCAAGAACACTTTTGAGCGCCTGGGCATCCCCGAGGCCGAGCGCAGCTATCTGGCGGGCGTCGGCGCACAGTACGACTCCGAGCTCGTCTACCACAACATGCAGGACATCGCATCCAAGATGGGTATCGTCTACTCCGGCATCGAAGAAGCCCTGCACGATCCGCAGTGGGAGCCGCTCATCCACGAGAAGTTTATGACGCTCATCCCGCCCACCGACCACAAGTTTGCGGCCCTGCACGGCGCCGTGTGGTCGGGCGGCTCGTTTGTCTACGTGCCCAAGGGCACCAAGCTTGACTTCCCGTTGCAGAGCTACTTCCGCCTCAACGCCAAGGGCGCCGGCCAGTTTGAGCACACGCTCATCATCGTCGAGGACGATGCCGACCTGCACTTCATTGAGGGTTGCTCCGCGCCCAAGTACAACGTGGCCAACCTCCACGCCGGCGCCGTCGAGCTCTTTGTGGGCAAGCGTGCGCACCTGCGCTACTCTACCATCGAGAATTGGTCCAAGAACATGTACAACCTCAACACCAAGCGTGCGCGCGTGGACGAGGACGGCGACATCGAGTGGATCAGCGGCTCCTTCGGTAGCCACGTGGGCTACCTCTACCCCATGAGCGTGCTCAGCGGACGCCGCGCCCGCTCGAGCTTTACCGGCATCACCTTTGCCGGCGCCGGCCAGAACCTGGATACCGGCTGCAAGGTCGTGCTCAACGCGCCCGATACTTCGGCAACCGTCGAGACCAAGGGCATCTCCAAGAGCGGCGGCATCCAGACCTTCCGCAGCTCCATCGTGGCCACGCCCAAGGCCGAGGGTTCCAAGGCAACCGTGAGCTGCCAGTCGCTCATGCTCGACGACCAGAGCCGCTCCGACACCATCCCCGCCATGGACATCCGCGCCAAGAATGTCGACATCGGCCACGAGGCCACCATCGGCCGTATCGGCGACGATAAGGTGTTCTACCTGATGAGCCGCGGTATCTCGGAGGAAGAAGCCCGTACCATGATCGTCAACGGCTTTGCCAACCCGGTCTCCAAGGAGCTACCGCTGGAGTACGCCGTCGAGATGAACAACCTGATCAAGCTCGAGATGGAAGGAGCGATCGGATAATGAAACAGACCACGAACACCGCTGCTACCACCCTTGAGCAGGTCAATGCGATGCCGGCTGCCACATGGGGCTGGCTGAAGATGAACCAGACCAAGCTCGAGCTCTCTGACGAGCTTGCCGCCGCTCCCGCCGAGACCGTTAAGGTTAAGGGCTTGGACGAGCAATTTGCTGGCGTGGCAGACGCGTTCGACGCCGCCATGGACGCCATGGCCGAGCGCTTCCCCGAGCGCCGCGCCTCCGCGCCCGGCGATGCCGCCGACCGCGCCCGCATCACGCCCGAGACCGAGCTCGACGTGCCCGCCACCTCCGTCTACCAGGCCGGTGCCATTAAGCTGGAGGAGGAGCTCTCCCCCGGCTGAGGCCTTCGAGACTGGCATGGGCGAGGCTGCCTACACCTACCTGGCCGACCACGCCACCAAGCGCGTCGTCATCGATGTGCCCGCATACAAGCACGCCACGGTTACCGTGCGTGTGAGCGGTGTCGATGCCGCCGCGGCCATCGCCGCCATCGACGTCGTCGTCCGTCCCCAGTCGACGCTCGACCTGCAGATCGCCCTGGACTCCCCCGTTGCCGGCGAGGGCGTCGTGGGATCCGTGCTGCGCGTGTGCGCCCACGAGTACGCCACCGTCAACGTGGCCTGCACGCAGACGCTCGACGATAGCTGGATCGCACTCGACGATACCGGCCTGTTCCTGGACGAGGGCGCGCGCGTCAACGTGCAACACACCGTCCTGGGTGCCGGCGCCAGCGCCACCGGCCTTGCCGGCGACCTGCTGGGCGATACCGCCAAGGTCACCATCGATACTGACTACCTTGGCGCCCGTGAGCAGGTGCGCGACTTTAACTACGAGCTGCGCCACCGCGGTCGCAAGACCGAGTGCGAGATCGACGCCAACGGCGTGCTGACCGGCACGTCCAAGAAGGTCTACCGTGGCACCATCGACCTCGTGCACGGCTGCAAGGGTGCAACCGGCACCGAGCGCGAGACGGTGCTTTTGGCCAACAAGGGCGTCGACAACAAGACCATTCCCGTCATTCTCTGCGACGAGGACGACGTCGCCGGCAACCACGGCGCCACCATCGGTCACGTCCGCGACGAGCAGCTGTTCTACCTCGCCTGCCGCGGTCTTGACCAAAACGCCGCCGAGGACCTGTTCATCCGCGCCAAGCTGGAGGACGCCGCGCTTTCCGCCACCGACGAGCGCACCCGCGCCGGCATCGTCCGCCTGGGCAACAACCTGATCGACAACTTTGAAGAGGAGCTCGCATGATCGACACCGAGCACGTTAAATGCGACACCTGTACCGCACCGGAGCCTATGGAGCTCGACGCCAGCGACGAGGCCTCGCGCGGCTGGCCTACCGTCGACATCGAGACCAATCCCTACAAGGCGCAATTCCCGCTTTTCCAGCAGCACCCCGAGATCGCCTTCCTCGATAGCGCCGCCACCGCGCAGCGCCCCGCCTGCGTGCTTGACGCCGAACGCGACTTCTACCAGCGCATGAACGCCAACCCCCTGCGCGGCCTGTACTCGCTGTCCGTCGAGGCAACCGACGCCATCGCGAAGGTCCGCCAGCAGATCGCCGACCTCATCGGCGCCTCACAGGCCAACGAGGTCGTCTTCACCCGCAACACGAGCGAGTCGCTCAACCTGGTCGCCAAGAGCTTTGCGCCCACAGTGCTCAAACCGGGCGACGAGGTCGTCATCACCATCATGGAGCACCACTCCAACCTGATTCCGTGGCAGCAGGTCTGCCGCGAGACCGGCGCCAAGCTCGTCTACCTCTACCCCACCAAGACCGGCCAGCTCACCACCGAGGAGGTTCTTGCCAAGGTGGGTCCCAAGACCAAAATTCTGGCCGTGGGTCAGGTTTCTAACGTGCTGGGCGTCGAGAACCCGGTCAAGAACCTCGGCAAACTCGTGCACAAGTACGGCGGCTACCTGGTCGTCGACGGTGCGCAGTCGCTGCCGCACATGCCGGTCGATGTGGCCGACCTGGGCGCCGACTTCTTTGCCTTTAGCGCGCACAAGGCCATGGGCCCCATGGGCATCGGCGTGCTGTGGGGCAAAATGGACCTGCTCAACGCCATGCCGCCCATGCTCACCGGCGGCGAGATGATCGACTCGGTCACCGAGCAAGACGCCGTCTGGGCGCCCGTTCCCGAGAAATTCGAGGCCGGCACGCAGGACGCCGCCGGCATCTTCGCCACGGGCGCCGCCCTTGATTACCTGGTCAACACGGTGGGCTACGAGAACATCCAGGCCCGCGAGCAGGCACTCGTCCACTATCTGATGGGCGAACTCATGCAGCTCGACTTTGTCCAGATCATCGGCTCCATCTATTGGGACAACCACCACGGCGTTGTGAGCTTTAACGTCAAGGGCATCCATCCGCACGACGTCGCGAGCATCATGGACATGGACGGCGTCTGCATCCGCGCCGGCCACCACTGCGCGCAGCCGCTGCTTACCTGGCTGGGTGTCGAAAACCTTGCTTGCTGCCGCGCCAGCGTGGCCTTCTACAACGACAAGGCCGACATCGACAAGTTCATCGCCGGCCTGCATCACGTTTGGAGCACGTTCAATGGGTAATCTGTACACCTCCACCACATTTATGGAGCACAACTCGCACCCCGACTATAAGTACGAGATGGATGCTCCCACGCACGAGCACGACGGCATCAACCCCAGCTGCGGCGACGAGCTCACCTTACAGCTGCGCGTCGAGAACGATGTAATCGAGGAAGCCTCGTTTACCGGGCACGGCTGCGCCATAAGCCAGGCCAGCGCCGACATCATGGCCGACCTCATCACCGGCGAGACCGTCGAGGAAGCTCGCCGCCTAGCAGAGCTCTTCCTCGCCATGATCCGCGGCGAGAAGCTCTCCGAGGAGGACCTGGAAGACCTGGACGAAGCCGCCCAGCTCCAGGACATCTCGCACATGCCCGCCCGCGTCAAGTGCGCCGAACTCGCCTGGCGCACCCTCGACGGCATGCTCGAGGGGCAAACAAACCAGTAGCTTATGCCCCGAATCCAAGGTTTTTGATTGCCGAGCCGCCCGATACGGGCGGCTCTGTTTTTCCTAATGAGCGCCGGACGCACGAAGTCCGCGCGTCCGGCGCTCCGTCTGTCATTTACCACACAGCAGACGCGAACACGGGCGTTTTCCACAGCACCAAAGGCCTGCGGCAGGGCCCCGGACCCGCCAAGCAATGCGCCAAGCCCCGTTCTGCTGAGCTCCGACTCGCTTCGCGCCTGCCGCAGAAGGGTCCCATAGGATGCTGCGTGCATTTTTGCGAGTATTCAGCACGCCAAGCTGTGTGCATACGCATCGGAAGCGTTAATCAACGTCTCCAGGCGCATAAATATTGTGTTTTAGACCAGACATCGCGGTCTGACGGGACGCAGGCACATACTCCGGGGGTGCAACGGCAGGGATCAATAGCTTAGGGGCCCGTGTGTTGCAAGATTGTGGCAGTGCCGACAGCACCACGATGCTGAAAACTCCGTTTTTTGCACGGCGCAGACGGGGGTAGGCACGGGCAAACCCGGACTGAGCTGTTATTTTATGCAAGATGACGATTGTTCTATGCATATTAAGAAGTGCAGTTACCGTACCAAGCTTTTGAACGCTGGTTGCGGCGTATGGACGACCCCAGCTGCGGTGAACAGGCGACCCTACATCACGTTTCCGCCAGCCCGCATCGCCGTTCGCGCGCGGGCGCGCACGATACGAGAGACGGTACTTTTGCCAATCCCGGTATACCGCTCAATCTGACGCACTGTAAAGCCGGCATTGTTCAATCCAACAATAACGGTATCGCGCTGCGCCGGCGGTACAGTTTTAACCCCGTTGAGCGGAACCCCTAGCTCCTTCGCCAACTTGTTGGCAAAGGCGTGGCGTTCCCACTCCGTCTCTTTCATATCGCGCAGCGCCGGTTCGCCGCTGTCGGGCGTCGAAAGCGAATAGGCAGCAAAGGCCTCGGCAGAACCAAAAAGCTCAAGCACGCAAGAAGGATCGGAAAA
>ENA-OQKC01000182-OQKC01000182.1-human-gut-metagenome-genome-assembly--contig:-NODE-182-length-26906-cov-9.290003_pt1 | contig 26906 bp, 28 predicted proteins | sample MGYA00242774_ERZ504790 | MGnify/ENA primary metagenome ERZ504790 (study PRJEB26092, sample SAMD00036419) | human gut metagenome | host: Homo sapiens | study: EMG produced TPA metagenomics assembly of...
CAGAAACGGGAAATTTCCACATAGGAGAGACAGATGTGGATGAGAAATGCACAAAATGAATTCGGGTGGGGATAACTTTTCACAGATATTATCCACATAGCATGAAGTCCTGTGCTATAGCAATTCTCTGAAATAATGCATCTTAATCCAGCCCATCAGAGTGTGAAATCCTGCGTCAGATAAAATCAGCCGGATGAATATTTACTATTCATCCGGCTGATTTCTGATATATACTATTTTTGTTTCATCCGTTTGATGACTTTCAGACGGGTAAATTCCTCACGTTCTTTCTCCTCCAGTGCATTCTGGATATCTTTGGTCAGTGCCTCGTACTTTGGAATAGTGATATTCTTCAGAGCATTGGCACGTTTCTGAGTTTTCTTGATATTGGCTGCAAGGCGGATGGCTGCATTTTCCACCATGGACAGGCGGATGGACAGCTCTTTTACCTTTTCAAAGGCAGCCTTGGCTTCGTCCAGAGACATCTTTGTGCTGTAGTAGGCATAGGTGGGAGTGTTAGTGGTTTTGTCATATTCCACCAGAGGAATTTCCGTACCCATAACACTTCGGGTTTTAATGCGTATAGAGTTCTCGACAGGAACCGTACACGCGATTTGCTGGACAAAGGCGATACCAATCTCCATATTGGCTTTCTGCAGTGCTGTATAGGCAGTGCGGAAAGTCACATCAATCTGTGTCTGGATATCCTTTGCCTGATCGATCAGCTCCATCATTTCACGAATCAGGATGTTACGCTTCTTGTCCATCAGCTCATAGCCCTGACGGGAAAGCTTCAGTGAGTTCTTTGCAAGTATCAGGTTTCCCTTGGTGGGAAAGGTATTCGGATCCATGTAATCACCTCGCTTCTTTTAGCGTACTGTTTCGTGATAGTACTTGTCGAGGATCTTCGTATCAATTCGGTCGAGCTCTTCTTTCGGAAGAAGTCCCAGAAGCTCCCAGCCCTTATCCAGGGTTTCGGTGATGCTTCGGTTCTCGGTTTCGGACTGGCCGACAAATTCACTCTCAAAGGCTTTACCAAATACCAGATAGCGTTTATCCAGCGGGGAAAGCTCATCCTCACCGATAACGGAAGCAAGGGCTCTGGCATCTCCAACCTTTGCATAGCAGGAGAAAAGCTGATTTGCCACGTCCTGATGGTCTGCTCTTGTATAGCCTTCACCGATACCGTCCTTCATCAGACGGGAAAGAGATGGCAGTACGTTAATAGGCGGATAGATTGCCTGTCCATGAAGCTGTCTGTCCAGAACGATCTGACCTTCGGTGATATAACCGGTAAGGTCAGGGATCGGGTGAGTGATATCATCGTTTGGCATGGTCAGGATCGGGATCTGGGTTACAGAACCTGGTTTACCTTTTACGATACCTGCACGTTCGTACAGGGTTGCAAGCTCACTGTACAGATAACCCGGATAACCTTTACGGGACGGAATCTCACCTTTGGAGGAGGAAACCTCTCGCATGGCCTCGCAGAAGGATGTGATGTCTGTCAGGATGACCAGGATGTGCATTCCTTTTTCAAAAGCAAGATACTCTGCGGCAGTGAGGGCGATCTTCGGTGTAAGAAGACGTTCAACAACCGGATCATTTGCAAGATTCAGGAACATAACTACATGGTCTGCAGCACCGCTTTCCTCGAAGGTACGGCGGAAAAATTCCGCTACGTCATATTTGACACCCATGGCCGCGAAAACAATGGCAAAATCTTCATCAGAGTCCTCTCCCAGAGAAGCCTGCTGTACGATCTGTGCAGCCAGCTTGTCGTGTGGAAGACCATTTCCGGAAAAGATCGGAAGCTTCTGCCCTCGGATCAGGGTGGTCAGTCCGTCGATTGCGGAAATACCGGTGTTGATATAGTTTCGGGGATATTCACGTGCTACCGGGTTCAGCGGCAGACCATTGATGTTTAATTTTACATCCGGGGTGATGTCCCCCAGACCGTCGATGGGCTGTCCGATACCGTTAAAGGTTCGTCCGAGGATTTCCGGGGAAAGCCCGATCTCCATGGGACGTCCGGTCAGCCGGGTATGGGTGTTGCCTAAGGACATACCGTCTGTTCCTTCAAAAACCTGGATAACAGCCTTGTCCTCATAAATCTCAATAATACGGCCGATCTTGCGAGTCCCGTCATCCATGTGAAATTCTACGATTTCTTCATAGGAGGCATTCTTGACGCCTTCCAGGACCACCAGAGGTCCGTTTATTTCGCTTAAGCCTAAATATTCAATTGCCATAAACTTCTCCTCTCTGTTACGACTCATAGCCGGTTATGGCTATGAATGTAACTGTTCCGGCATCAGCCGTTTTTTTCCATTATGTTATCATAGAAAGTATCAATGTCCTGCTTGTATTGGTCGAATTTATCAAGCTGATTATTTGCCACATCATATTTAATGGAAATAATTTTTTCAAAAATGTTGTTCCCCTCTTTCAGTACGGAAACCGGCATTCCACGGTTGATGAGTGCACGGCATTTTTCATAAAGATAGAGGATCGTTTCCATCATTTTAAACTGTTTTTCCATTGGTACGCAGGTGTCTTCTGCGTGAAAAGCGTTCTGCTGGAGGAAGCCCAGACGGATGACTCTGGCAATTTCCAGCGTCAGTTTCTGGTCATCCGGAAGAACGTCGCTTCCGATCAGCTTGACAATCTCCATCAGGGAGCTCTCCTGATTCAGGATTGCCATGAGCTGATTCCTGTCTGCTACAAATTTCGGGGAAACATGTTCTCTGTACCATGGAGTCAGGTCTTCCAGATATTCACTGTAGCTGGTGAGCCAGTGGATTGCCGGGAAGTGACGGGCATAGGCAAGGGATTTGTCCAGTCCCCAGAAACAGCGGACGAAACGTTTGGTGTTTTGTGTGACAGGCTCTGAGAAGTCACCACCCTGTGGAGAAACTGCTCCGATAATGGAGACAGAGCCTTCGGTTCCGTTTAAGTTCTGCATCATTCCTGCACGTTCATAGAATGCGGACAGCTTGGATGCCAGATATGCAGGGAAACCTTCCTCTGCAGGCATTTCCTCCAGACGGCCGGACAGTTCTCGAAGAGCTTCTGCCCAACGGGAAGTGGAGTCTGCCATGATAGCTACGTCGTAACCCATGTCCCGGTAATATTCCGCAAGAGTTACACCTGTATAAATAGAAGCTTCACGCGCCGCAACCGGCATGTTGGAAGTATTGGCGATCAATGTGGTTCTGTCCATCATCAGGTTTCCGGATTTCGGGTCGATCAGTTTACTGAAATCTTCCAGAACCTGAGTCATCTCGTTTCCACGTTCTCCGCATCCAATGTAGATGATAATGTCTGCATCAGACCATTTTGCAATCTGATGTTGAGTCATGGTCTTACCTGTACCGAAACCTCCCGGAACAGCGGCTGTACCGCCCTTGGCAATCGGGAAAAGAGTGTCCAGGATACGCTGGCCTGTGACAAGCGGGACGCTTGCGGGGAAACGTTTGTGGGTTGGTCTCGGGATACGGATCGGCCATTTCTGTGCAAGTGCCAGATCTTTGGTGGTTCCGTCTGCGAACTGAATGGTTACGATCGGTTCCAGAATGGTGTATGCTCCGTCAGATGCCGCGTGGATAACTGTGGCTTCTGTAAGATTCGGAGGAACCATGGATTTATGGAGAATGGAGTCTGTTTCCTGAGTTTCTGCGATAACAGAGCCGGGACCTACAACATCTCCTTCTTTTACTATGATGTGAGTGTTCCATTTCTTTTCTGTGTCAAGAGAATCAACGCTGACACCTCGTGAAATATATTTGCCTGAGGCTTTGGCGATCTCTTCCAGAGGACGCTGGATACCATCAAAAATATTGTGGATGATTCCAGGTCCCAGAAGTACAGAAATGGCATCTCCGGTTCCTGTAACTGTATCGCCCGGTTTCAGTCCTGTAGTCTCCTCGAAAACCTGTACGGTGGTCATGCCTTTCTTCAGGCCGATGATCTCACCTACCAGATGTTCCGGACCTACATAGACCATCTCGGAAATCTTAAATCCGCTGTCGCCCTTCAGATAAATGACGGGGCCGTTGACACCGTAGATAATACCTGTATTACTCATGTTCTGGTCCTCCGTCAAACTTGAATTCTTTGTATGCTGCCTCAAAATTTCCTGCAAAAGAGTGATCGATCAGGATGTTTTTCTGAGGAATCGTAGCGCGGATACCGCCAAGAAAAGAGTCCTTTGCAAGCTGGATAGCAGTACCTGTTGTATGCTGAAGTTTCTCTGCAAGAGATCTGTCCTCCGGAGAGAGATAGATGGTAATCTCATCATTTCCCGCGAAATCCAGAGCTTCTTTGATCTTAGCAGTTAAATAGTTCTCATACTCCGGAGTTTTGGTAAAGGATTCCAGAAGTCCTTTTACTTCGGAGAAAATTTTCTCTTTTAATTCGTTTTGTTTTCTGGTCCAGTCACGCTTGATCGTGAGCTGTTCTGCGGAGAGAGCCTTGTTTATTTCACGTCGGGCGCTGGCAGTTTCCGCTTTGATCTGTGTCTGGGCGTTTTCTTCACTGAGAGTTTTGTGTTCTTCTGCCATTTTCTCCAGAGCCGCTTTATGCTCATCGAGAATGGCGGCAGCTTTTTCGTGGGCTTCCTCTACAGTGATATCATAAAAATGGCTGAGTTTTTCATCAATTGTCATGTTAACACCTGCCTGTAATATTTAGATTGTAACTGTTCACTCCGTTCACAGTAACGTAGCCAAAATTCATTCCAGATTGCCTGCGGCAATGGGATTTTGGCTTGTATGTCTCGAGATAGTGGTGTGTGAACAGTAACATTAGATTTACTATTGGTAACTGTTTTACAGTTTTAAACCAATAGCTTCATTCACATATGAAGTGATAAAATCCGGTTTGCGGCCAGTACCGTGCCTGTCGGGAATTTCGATAATCAGAGGGGTCTTGTGATGAAGCTTTACATCATCTATAATTTCGGGAAACTCCCGGCCGAATTTCTCGGTCAGGAGTATGATTCCGATTTCTTTATTGGAGATAGCTTTCTGCAAAGCATCTTTTAATTCATCATGTGTGTGTACGACCACGCCCTCTACACCTGCCAGTCTCATCCCTGTGTAGGTATCGATATTGTCGCTGATCAAAAACATCTGCATCTTATAACTGTCCCAGGATCATGAAGGAGATGATCAGTCCATAAAGGGCAACACCTTCTGCAAGACCTACGAAAATAAGGGATTTACCAAGGATACTCTGATCCTCGCTGATAGCGCCTAAGGCTGCGCTTGCCGCACTGGCAACGGCAATACCACCACCGATACAGGAAAGACCTGTTACAAGAGCTGCTGCGATATAACCCATACCTGTTGCAAGTGTGCCTTCAGAGCCTGCAGCAGCCTGTACGGAAGAAGCACCTGTGAACATAACTGCAATGGCGATAAGCATGGTTCCAAAGAAGAAGAATGCGTTTACACCGAGAGCTGTTTTGTAACGTCCGCGGTTTTTTTCACCGATGAGATAGTAGCCAAATGGAAGAATGATGCTGAGTACCAGTGCGATTGCTAAAATGATCTGTGCGATTGTTGTCATAATTAAATCTCCTCTTAGTTCTTGATTTTGCTGTTCATATATATCATATTTATTCGGCTTTGAATATCTGGCTGATCGACAGATATGGGTTTCCCGAGGATGATATATAAATGAAAATAGTATAATTTCTGATGATCTTTCTGTCTATTTTACAGAGCGGAACGGCTCAAATTTACGTCCTGTACCTTTGTAGAAGCGGCTGAACATTTCATAATATTCCAGACGAAGCACCTGGATACCGACGATCAGGCCCTCCATACCACATACAAAAAGGTTTCCCAGAACTACTACTATCCAGTTCAGGTTTCCGCTTTCTGCGCCTGCAAGCATGAGAACGACTTCCATCATCGCTGCATGGCTGACTGCGAAAGCTCCGATACGGACGAAAGAAAGGGTATTGGAGAAGTAGCTTAACAGGACTTCAAACATTTCAAAAAGTCCCTGTACAACGAACATTCCCTTCTCTTTTGGCATAACTTCTGATTTCTTCTCAATGAGGGCTGTAAGTGGCTCTTTCAGGAAGATCAGGATCAATGGTACGCCGAACATGATAAACAGTACGATTCCGCCGGGAAGTGTTTTGCCATTCAGTATAAGTGCAATGGAGACAACTGCAGAGCCGTAGAATACCAGACCAGCTACTGAGTTTGTATCAAACCAGATGTGTTCTACATCTCCGGCTTTCCAGGCATTCAGGATGTTAAATACCATACATAAAAGGATCAGGCACATACCAAAACCAATGGCAACAATAAATACTGTATTCAGCTTTCCGATAAACGGAACTGACATCATATTGTTCATCGGGCGAAGCCACAGGGCAGGTATCACATCTTCGAATCCGAAGATACTTCCGAACATAAATCCGAAGATTGTGGAGAACACACCTGCACAACTGATAATGCCTGCCAGTGTGATATGTTTGAATTTATAAAGCAGGAAACCACCGATAAAGAGCAGCAATCCCTGCCCCACATCACCGAACATTGCACCGAAAATAAAGGAATAAGTCAGTGCCACAAACCATGTTGGATCCATCTCGTTATAGGCCGGAAGACCATACATTTTGATGTACATTTCAAATGGTTTAAACAGTTTCGGGTTCTTCAGTTTGGTAGGTGGCTGCTGGTGGATGCCTGGCTTCAGATGTTCGTCCTCTTCACCGTCAATAATGCAGAAAATGCAGCTGTCGTCTTTGATATCATTCTGGAAAGAATGGGCATCTTTCTCTGTCATCCATCCACATAAGATATAGAAAACGTCCTTATCCCCATGTGTACATGCTGCAAGTCTGCGCACATCAAAGTTACCGGAAAGCTGTGCGATAGCATTGCGTGATGCAACGATATCCTTCTGATTTCTAAGAAGAAAATCTGCTTTTTTCTGATCGGCAGATGCCAGATCAGCAGCAGCTCTGTTGCGTGTTTCAGTCAGTTGTTCGAAAGCTTCTTTTGCTGTTCCCTCATAAGTATCCGGCATATAAATACGCTCGAAGTGCATGGAAGAATAGACGGCTTTTACTTTCTGGGCTTCGTGCTCCGGGACAAAATACAGACCCCAGACATACTGGTCATCTTCATCACATTTAATGAAAATTGTGTCCAGATTTTCGTAAATATACTTTTCAAATTTCTGGTAATATTCCTTCTCAATCCTTCCGAAACGGAAGTGGATGAACTGGAATTTCAGGATTGAGGAAATATTGTAATTAATATTTCTGAACGGGCGGATCACTCGCAGAGATTCATCCAGAGCTGCAAGCTGACTCTCCAGATCAGCACGTTTATTGCTTAGTTCCCGATAATCAGACTGAATCCGGCGGATTGTATTTAAAGCCTGTTCAGTATCCATAGGTTTGGCAGAAATCTTCTCCGGATCTGCCAGTTCATCATAGAAACTGTTGGCAGTAGAGAGTGCTTCCTTATATGGATTGATTTCCATAAACGGAGAAAGACTCTCTACTGCGGTCAGCTCGGAAAGGGCATTTTCCAGATGAATTTCGTACTTGGAAAGATAGGTGTTTACCACTCTGTCAATATCGGCCTTAGGACCGGTAATGCTCAGGAACTTCATTTTCTCAATCATAAATTCACCTCCTGGTTAATGTTCTTTAAACTGCGAAGCAGTTATTCAGTTATGCGTCATATAGAAATCAACTGTTGCAAATATAACGCATGGCTTCATCATGCTGCACACCGTAACGTACGCATTCAATGGCGATAGTCAGGCGGTTTACTTCGTGTTCCTTGTTATACAGATAAGAATAGATCACTGCTACAGAATATGGATTTCTGTGGGATTCCTTCTCAAGGATCGAGCGGTGGATGTGGTTGTAGAATTCTTCCAGATTGGCTGCGGTAAGCTGTTCATATTTGTTGCCGTACCATGTTTTCTGGAAAATTCTTCGACCTTCTTCGTATGAAGGTGCTTCCACCAAAGCTGTGATCTCTTCTTTCTTTAACTTATAATTTACAGGGATCAGCAGGGCATAAATACTTGCCGGATCCATGTTGTAATACCTTTTGGAACGCTGGATAAACTGCAGGTTCAGCATATCAAATTTCTCGCCGTAAGTGCAGGTAATCTCTTCCAGATCTTTACCTTTAAACAGCTTCTTACGGATGTTCCAGATCTGGGTAAAATAGTACAGATCCAGTGCCATACCATAGTCGAAGAGAAGTGCTGTTTCATGCTCCTGGATCTTCGAAAGCGGGATGTAAAATTCGTTTCCTTTGAGGCAGGAGATCAGTTCCTCCATGGTGGAACAGGTAGTGATCCGGTCTACATCAATATTGGAATGCAGACGGAAAAATTCACGGTACGGAGAAACATCTACAGGATCCGTGTCGCGGTGATCGAAGATATTTGTCATGACTTCCTTCAGTACACGGATTTCATATCGCTTGGAATACAGATCCAGAAATTTACGCTGTTCCGGGTTGGCAAAGTGATAAATTCTGGAGAAATTCTGGAATATGGATTTCTTCAGAAGCTTCTCAATCTGGCCACGGTGCAGGGTATTTTCATCCAGTGCATCCCACCTGGAAGAGTATTCCGGCATTCGCTTCAGATAGGCGGCTACCTGCGTGACATCGGAGAGTTGGAGGATTTCCTCGAACTGATCCATGGTAGTAAGCCTGCTCTGCATTGCGCGGATTTTCGTGGAAAGTCCGCTGTAGGAGAGTACGCCTCCCATTGTTTTTCACTTCCTTTCCTGATGTCATTTAGCGTTTGAGACAGATCTTTACATAGCCAGTATTTTCTCAAACAATTCTCTTGAAAGTTGTGAGTGCTGCTGTTCGTAATGAGCATCCAGTGAAGAAAAGGTAGCGTCTGTGTCTGCACGTAACTGTGCCAGGCGGGAGTCTTTTTCTTCTTCCAGTTGCTGACGGATCCGTCGAATCTGCTCTGCTGTCCGGGTCTCCAGCTGCTCGTCATAATTTTTACATTTCTGTTCTGCCTCTTCAGAAAGCTGTTGCTTTTGCCGGTCGCAGTCTTCCATGATGCGTTGGGCTGTAAGCTCGATTTCAGATAATTTGTTAAGTATCTGCTCCATCTTCAACCTCCTTGGTTGTCAAAATTTTACAAAAAAACCAGATTTACTATGTGAAAAATAGTAATATCTGTTAGATATCATACACCCTTTTGTTAAAAAAAACCATCTAAATTTTTTCCAGAAAGAAAAAAATTGTTATTTTTTAGACAAGTTAAAGAAATCTCCTGCGAATATCTGTCCGGGATGTAATTGACGTTAGGAGTATGGTATGGTAGTTTATTGGTGGCAGGAAATTGCACGCACATCTTGCGTAAAGCATTTTTCAAACACGCTCTGGAGATATAAGAAAAGGAACAGGAGATTTTTATGAGATTAAGAAATATTCCGGGAGCTCAGGATGCAATTCTGGAGAGCCCTTATGTGGTGCAGGAACCACAGATAAAGAAAGGACACTGGGGGGAGGTTTTTGTGAAAAAGCAGCCTCTTCATATTGAAGTAGGGATGGGAAAAGGAAGATTTCTTATGGATCTGGCCCGGCTGCATCCGGATATCAATTATATAGGAATCGAGATGTATGACAGCGTTCTTCTTCGCGCATTGCAGAAGAGAGAAGAACTGGAGGAGAATGGAGAGGTTTATTCTAATTTATTTTTTATGAGAGTGGATGCCAGACTTCTGCCGGAAATCTTTGAGAAAGGTGAAGTAGATAAGATTTATCTGAACTTTTCCGATCCATGGCCAAAAGCCCGCCATGCAAAACGTCGCCTGACATCCAGAGAATTCCTGGCACGTTACGACCAGATTCTGGTTCAGGATGGAAAAGTGGAATTTAAGACAGATAATAAGGAACTGTTTGAATTTTCCCTGGAAGAAGTGGAGGAAGCCGGATGGAATCTGGAGGCTTCTACCTTTGATCTGCATCATAATGAAGAGATGGTACAGGGAAATGTTATGACAGAATATGAAGAGAAATTTTCTTCTATGGGAAATCCAATCTGTAAGATGGTGATTTCCAGAGAGTATCACAGATAAAACAGCAGAGCAATTATCTGGTTTATAGCGATTCCATAGTGAAGTGGATTGCGATGATCCATTTGACTATCTGTTGTGGCTGGCAGTGCATATTATAGTATAAGAAAATTTCGGGGCGCTTCGCGCCCCGAAGGAGTCAGCCAGTGAAACGAAAAAGTTCTTTCCATAATAAAATGCTACAATTCCGCTATGAACACAAAAACTTTGATAATACCTTCAGCCGCCTGCGGAAATCCGCAGAAGAGGTCAATAAAACACTTAACAAAATGTCCCAAAACGACGAAAAAAAGGAAAAATAAATGAAATAGAAAAAAAATCTGATTTTTTTTGAAAAAACCTATTGACATTTAAACGACTATTATATATAATATCACTTGCGTTGAGGGTGATGCAAAACTTCAACACAAAGAAAAACAAAAGAATATGCGCTTTTAGCTCAGTTGGTAGAGCACCTGACTCTTAATCAGGGTGTCCAGGGTTCGAACCCCTGAAGGCGCACTAAGAACACTGTTTTTGCGGACAAAGCGATTGCCGCGGGGACGGTGTTTTTTATGTTTTACGGGAAAGTGAAAAATAAAGGTGTCTGGGAAATAGAGAGAAATGAAGTATTTACGCCCCTGCGGAGAAAGTTCCACAAGGGCGTAAAAGTATTTTATGCTGCTGATAGCACTTGAAGAACACAGGGTCAAGCTGGTAAATATCTTCATGCAGAAGGGAAGACTGCTGCGCAAGATGCAGATAAACTCTCTTTATAATCAGTCATCACACTTTATACAAACCATCCTGATAACATTGAAATCCCTTCCTGTTGGAAAGAGTTGATGATATTGAATTTTTATAAGTCGGAAACATATAAGACATTGCAAAAAAAAGAAAAGGGTTTGTGAAAAGATTTTAACGCTTTTCGTATCAAAAGATGCACTATAGCTTCTGATTATGTTATACTCTATACTCACTGTATTGTCGAAAGAAGAGGAATAAGTCAAATATCTGGGTTCCGGTCTGGTCAAAGGAGGTCGTGGTATCGAATGAAAAAAATACTAAAAAGAACAGGCAAAGTATTTTGCCTTTTCCTGCTGATCGTGGTGCTGGTAAATGTACTTTCACCTCTTTTTTGCAGGAAACCGGACGAAAAATATGTGGAAAGTCTGAGAGAAACAGAATTTACATCAGAGACAGAAGGAACGGAAAGGATTTGCTGCATTGACGACAATGAAGAGGCACTTTTGTGGAGGCTTCGTATGATTGGCACTGCGAAGGAGAGCATTGTACTGTCTACCTTTGACTTACGCGCGGATGATAATGGCACTAAAATTCTTGCCGCATTGAATTGCGCTGCGGCAAGAGGTGTGAAGATTCAGTTATTGATCGATGGAATTTATCAGCAACTGTTTCTGGCTGGAAGCAGCGATTTCCAGGCTCTGGCATCATATGAGAATGTGGAAGTGGGAGTTTACAATCCGGTGACACCGGTCAATCTGTTTAAGGTGAATTATCGCATGCATGATAAATATCTGATCGTGGATGAGAAAATGTATCTGCTGGGCGGACGCAACAGCAATGATATCTTTCTGGGGAATCAGACAAAAGGCATTAATGAAGACAGAGATATCCTGGTGTATGATACATCAGAAGGACAGGGAGAGTCTCTGAACCAGCTTGAGGATTATTTCCATAAAATATGGAAGGAAAGCTGTGTGAGCATTAAAAAAGGCAAACAATCTTCCAGATATACGGATGCATACCGGCACATGGAAGAAATTTACATATCTCTGCTGAAAAGGTACAATGATATAGAAACCTACAGTGCATGGGAAAAGGATACGATAGAAGCAAACAAGATCACTCTGATCAATAATGGAATTGAGGCGGGACGAAAAACACCGCAGGTTCTCCAGACAATTCAGTATCTTACTGAAAATGCAGATCATGTAATAATACAGACTCCTTATGTGATCTGTAATGGTTACATGTATGATGTATTGCAGGGGATTTCAGATCATGCAAAGCTTCAGATCGTGTTGAATGCAGTGGAAAAAGGCTCTAATCCATGGGGCTGTACAGATTATCTTAATCAGAAAAAGAAAATTCTGGAAACAGGGGCAGATGTGTATGAACTGATGAATGATTATCCGGTTCATACAAAAGCTGTGCTGATAAATGACCGTCTGTCAGTAGTAGGTTCCTATAATCTGGATATGCGAAGTACTTATCTGGATACGGAACTGATGCTGGTAATTGACAGCGAAAAACTGAATCAGCAGATTCACGAAACAGAATCAGATTATATGGAAAAAAGCAAAGAGGTACTTGCAAACGGTCAGGAAACCGAAGGCGCAAAGTACCAGGGGAAAGCGTTGAATCGGAAAAAGAAGTTATACTACGGCGTGCTCAGGATTATCATTCGTCCTCTTCGGCAGCTGCTTTAGAGTGTGTTTGGAAAATCATTCCCAAAATCTCCTGCAAATTGTGACGCACATCTTGCGTAAAGCATTTTTCAGACACGTTCTAGAAAATAATATCACAAGTATATGTCATATAAATGTTCAGTAGCTGAAAAAAAGCGTTGTCAATCAGACTACAGAAGATTAAAATAGACATAAAAGCAGCTGTTACAACTGTTGTTGATGTAAAGGAGGAAAAACTTTTATGGACTTAAAGAAATTTGTGCTGGAAGGTAATCCTGTATGCAGAAAGGAAGCTGTGATCGTGGGCGATCATTTCAGGATTACAATGTTGACAACTGCCTTGATTCGTTTTGAGTACAGCGAAGACGGAGGATTTGAGGACAGAGCAACACAGATGGTATGCAATCGTGATTTCCCGGTGCCGGAATTCAGGGTGAGCGATGGCGGTGAGGAATTACATATTTACACCAAAGACCTGGAAATCCACTATGACAGACAGAAATTTTCTCCAAGCGGTCTGATGATACGTGTAGCGGGTGGAAAAGCCAGCGAGCGCGTGTGGCATTATGGTGATGAACCAAAAGATCTGCTGGGAACAGCCAGAACCCTGGATGAAGCAGACGGTGAGATTCCGCTGAGTCATGGAATTATGTCCAGAAACGGTTTTTCAGTGCTGGATGATTCCCATACAATGGCTATGGGCGAAGATGGAATGGTAGAGCCACGTCAGGGAAACAGAGCAGACTTTTATTTCTTTGGATATGGTCACAGATATGTGGAATGTCTGCAGGATTTTTACAGATTATGTGGAAAAACACCTCTGCTTCCAAGATATACGTTCGGAAACTGGTGGAGCAGATATCACAAATACACAGAGACAGAGTACAAAGAACTGGTAGAGCGTTTTGAGAAAGAAGAAGTGCCGTTTTCTGTTGCAGTTGTAGATATGGACTGGCATCTGGTAGAGGATGTACCTCCTGTATATGGAAGCGGATGGACAGGATATACCTGGAATAAGAAGTTTTTCCCCAATCCGCCTGAATTTATGGACTGGCTGCACAAACATGGATATAAGATCACACTGAACGTACATCCGGCAGATGGAGTGCGTGCTTATGAAGAAGCCTATCCGAGAGTTGCAGAGAAGATGGGAATTGATCCTGCAAGTAAGGAACCGGTACTTTTTGATATGACAGATCCGAAATTCATTGAGACATATTTTGAGGAACTGCATCATCCGATGGAAGAAGAGGGAGTAGACTTCTGGTGGCTTGACTGGCAGCAGGGAACTGTAACCAAGGTTCCGGGACTGGATCCGCTCTGGATGCTGAACCACTATCACTATCTGGACAGCAAGTGGAAAGGAAAACGTGCGCTGACTTTCTCAAGATATGCAGGTCCAGGAAGCCACAGATACCCGGTTGGTTTTTCCGGTGATACGTTCATTACCTGGGAGAGTCTGAAATTCCAGCCATATTTCACAGCAAATGCCAGCAACATCGGTTTTGGATGGTGGAGTCATGATATCGGTGGACATATGTTTGGATACAGAGACGACGAGCTCACTGCAAGGTGGGTACAGCTTGGAGTCTTTTCACCAATGAATCGTCTGCACAGCACAGATAACCCGTTTAATGGAAAAGAACCGTGGAAATACAACCAGATTGTAGAAACAGTAATGAAGAATTTCCTGAAACTGCGTCATAAGCTAGTTCCGTATCTTTACACCATGAACCGTCGTGCAAGCAGAGCGGGACTGCCGCTGGTACAGCCGATGTATTATCTGGAGCCGGAGCGTGAGGAAACCTATGAAGTACCGAACAACTATTATTTCGGCACAGAGATGATGGTATCTCCAATCACAGATAAGCTGGATCCGGTAACAGGACTTGCAGGCGCAAAGACATGGATTCCGCAGGGAATCTGGTATGATTTCTTTAACGGAAGAGCATATAAGGGCGGCAGAAAAGTGGATCTCTGGAGAGATATTTATGAGATGCCGGTACTTGTGCGTGAAGGCAGCATCATTCCACTGAAGGACATGGAAGGATATGATAATTCCATTGAGAATCCTGAGAAACTGGAAGTACTTGTATATCCTGGAGAATCAGGAGAATTTGTACTTTGGGAAGACGGTGGGGACACACCGGAAGACCTGGATGAGAATTGGGTATCCACCAGAATGACGAAGACTGCAGATGAGAATGGAACAGTATTTATTGTAGAAGCTGCACAGGGAAATACAGCAGTGATCCCGCAGAAACGTTCCTGGAAGATCCGCTTCTGCAACATTCAGGACAAACCGCAGGAGGTTACTGTAAACGGACAGGTATATAAGGATGCAGAGTTCGCAGAGGATAAGAAGCTTCATGGAACAATAGTGATCCTCAAGGATGTGCCGGCAGATGCACAGGTGAAGGTTACTTTTGCGGCAGATGCAGCTGTTTATCAGAGAGATTATGCAGAAGAGGTCTATGAGATTCTGGAAAAAGCACAGATTACCTATGCACAGAAGACAGAGGTTTATAAAGTAGTGAAAGAGCTGGGCACAGAGGCAGTGCCAGTTCTGGTATCCATGAATTTGAATCCGTCATTGCTTGGGGTACTGATGGAGATTCTTACAATGGGAATTTAACCGAATCAAGTAAGTGTGCCAACAAGTTGATTTCTCCAACAATCTTGCGTCTAAATTTCTTATTTCCGCGTTGTCGTCGGTCGCCGTAGCCACCGCTACGCCTCCTTCCTCCGCCTTGAAATAAGAAAATTTATCCTGCAAGATTGTTTCAAGAATCAACTTGTCGGCACACTAGTTCTCTGCGGTAACATAAAAATCCCGCTCACAGTTGTGTCTTACTGTGAGCGGGATTTCACATTTTAAAAGAAGGAGTGCCGGATCTTGCGATCCGGCAAGTATGAAAAAGAAAAAGTTTTATTATAAATAAAGCGTTTGCTTTATTTGCTTATTAATATACAGGGAAAATGTGTGCAAAATGTGATGGACTGTTGAAGAAATTGTGATTAAATTCTAAAAAACTTATAAAAAAAGAAAAAGACCTGAAAAGGTCTGTAAAAAGAAGGAGGGCCGGACCTTGCGGCCCGGCATAAGTATGAAAAAGAAAAAAGTTAAAAATCTATGTGAAAAAGCATTTGCAACCTGTTTGTAAAGCATTTGCTTTATTTGCTTATTAATATACAGGGAATTTGTGAGCAAAATGTGATGGACTGTTGAAAAAAACGTGATTAAATTCTAAAAAACTTATAAACTGGCAGGAAGAAAACACAAGGTGGAAAACTGAAAATAAGCATTGTAAAAATCCGAACTGTAATTTATAATAAAATTCAATGGTAACGGTTCAATATCTTTACAGTTACAAATAATGAGAAACAAGGAGGAAAACATGAAAAGAGAAACAGTCGTCGTACTGGATTTCGGCGGTCAGTACAATCAGCTGGTTGCCAGACGTGTGAGAGAATGTAACGTATACTGCGAAATCTATTCATACAAGACCGATCTTGAGAAAATCAAGGCAATGAATCCTAAGGGAATCATCCTTACCGGTGGTCCGAACAGCTGCTATGAGGCAGATTCACCTACATGCAATAAAGAATTATTTGAGCTTGGTATTCCTGTTCTGGGACTTTGCTATGGCGCACAGCTTATGATGCATGTTCTGGGCGGAAAAGTTGAGAAAGCAGATGTGAGCGAATATGGAAAGACAGAGGTTCTGGTAGATAAGACAGATTCCAAAATCTTCAAAGACGTATCTGACAAAACAATCTGCTGGATGAGCCACACAGATTATATTTCTCAGGTTGCACCAGGATTTGAGATTGCTGCTCATACAGCAGACTGTCCGGTAGCAACTGCACAGAATGAGGAGAAGAAGCTGTATGCGATCCAGTTCCATCCGGAAGTGCTTCATACAGTAGAAGGAAAGAAGATGCTTTCCAACTTCGTACTTGGTGTATGCGGATGTGCCGGAGACTGGAAAATGGATGCCTTTGTTGAGCACACTATCAGAGAAATCCGCGAGAAGGTCGGGGATGGAAAAGTTCTTCTTGCCCTGTCAGGTGGTGTTGACTCTTCCGTTGCAGCAGGACTTCTTTCCAGAGCAATCGGAAAGCAGCTTACCTGTGTATTTGTAGACCATGGTCTTCTTCGTAAAGATGAGGGAGATGAGGTTGAGGGTGTATTCGGACCAAACGGTCAGTTTGACCTGAACTTTATCCGCGTTAATGCACAGCAGAGATACTATGACAAGCTGGCAGGTGTTACAGAGCCTGAAGCAAAACGTAAGATCATCGGTGAAGAATTTATCCGTATTTTTGAAGAAGAGGCCAAGAAGATTGGTGCGGTAGATTTCCTGGCACAGGGAACTATTTATCCAGACGTTGTAGAGAGTGGTCTGGGCGGAGAGTCCGCAGTGATCAAATCTCACCACAATGTAGGCGGACTTCCGGATTTCGTTGATTTCAAGGAAATCATCGAACCGCTCCGCGACCTTTTCAAGGATGAGGTTCGTAAAGCAGGTCTGGAGCTTGGAATTCCGGAGAGACTGGTATTCCGTCAGCCATTCCCGGGACCGGGACTTGGAATCCGTATTATCGGTGAAGTTACTGCAGAGAAGGTTCGTATTGTACAGGATGCAGATTTCATTTATCGTGAAGAGGTAGACAATGCTGCAGCTGAGTATAAGAAAGAACATGGTGAAGATCCTTCATGGATGCCGAACCAGTACTTTGCAGCACTGACAAATATGCGAAGTGTAGGTGTTATGGGTGACTTCAGAACTTATGATTACGCTGTAGCGCTCCGCGCAGTGAAGACTATCGACTTCATGACAGCCGAATCTGCTGAGATTCCGTATGCAGTACTGAATAAGGTTATGAACCGCATTATTAACGAAGTTAAAGGCGTTAACCGCGTATTCTATGACCTGACCAGCAAGCCGCCGGGTACGATTGAGTTTGAATAATAAAAAATTTCTGGAAAGCCTTATAAACAGGGCGTTTCCGGGCAGATAAAGTTCTATTTGATAACAAAATGATAACACTGGATATTTTGGCATTATTTATCAGGTATCCTGTGGTTATCGAGTAATATGTGTGAAACCGACAAAAAAGGTCTTACTGAATTGAGTGAAATCAATTTGGTAAGGCCTTTTTTCGTCGGCTTTTATTTTGCGTTTTTTGGATAGTTGTAACGCCATTGATCATATTCTTCCTGAGTGATCTCGCCGGATTTGAGTTTTTCTGCCTGTTCCTGCCACGCATGGAACATATCGAACATGGAAAGGTAGGTGGTTCCCTTGGCCTTGTCCAGCCGGAGACAAAGTTCTCCGTCAATCTCATCAATGTGAAGCCCGTAAAGGTCTTCTAAGGTAAATAAGGTATGCATCAGTCCAACGTAACTGTCAATATCCGGGACAGCAAGAGCATGAGGGGATACTTCAAAAATATCAGCCAATGCGTTCAGATATTTTTCTTTTGGACTGCGTGCCCCTTTTTCATACTGTGCAATGCGGACATCAGCCTGTGAATCACTGAATCCCAGCTGTTGACCCAAATATTTCTGCGTGAAACCACGCAGAAGTCTGAAATGGTGGATTCTTTCGCCTATTGCCATATGTTTATATCTCCTGTCTTTTTCTTGATAGGTTGAGTATAGCATATCCAAATGGTAGAGACAAGAAAATCCATACAAAAAAGTATGGGTAAATGTATTGAAAGTACTTGACCCATACAGAATAGTATAGTATAATTCAACCCATACAAAATAGTATAGTAAAAAGAAAGGAGAAATTTTCTATGAGTAAAATGTTTATGAATGTGAAAGAGGTCATGGAAGTCCTGGAAGTATCGGAGTCCTATGCATACAAGCTGATGAAAAGGCTAAACAGGGAATTGCAGGCAATGGGATGTCAGACAATCGCAGGAAAAGTTGACCGGAAGTATTTTTATGAGCAGTTCTATGGAACAAGATCGAATGATGGGAGGAATTAGGAATGGCAATTTACAAGAATGACAATGGCACCTGGTATGTAATGATTCGTTATCAGGACTGGACAGGTGCAAGAAAACAGAAATGCAAACGAGGATTTTCTACAAGAAAAGAAGCTGCGGACTGGGAATTACAATTCAAATTACAGAAGAAAGCAAGCGTGGATATGACAATGGAAAGCTTTTGCACTATGTATGAAGAAGATGTCAGACCTTCTTTGAAGCAGAGTACCTGGCTTACAAAAGAAAATATTATTCAGAAAAGATTCTTCCGTATCTTGGAAAACGTAAAGTATCGGAAATTACAGCTAAAGATGTGATGGACTGGCATAACCAGATGAGAAAACTAGAAAACGAAAACGGGAAAACCGCTTTCGCCAACGTATCTGAAAACGATACATGGACAATTAAGCACTATTTTTAATCATGCAGTGAAATATTACGATCTTAGCACTAATCCGGCAAGAAAAAGCTGGGGCACTGGGAGAAGAAGAAGGCAAGGAAATGTTGTCTGGACAAAAGAGGAGTATAGGCGATTTGCAGAAGAAATGATGGACAAACCTCTTTCCTACTATGCTTTTCAACTGCTTTACTGGTGTGGAATTCGTTCGGGCGAGCTGCTTGCTTTAACACCAGCAGATTTTAATTTCAAAAAGAAAACGCTTCGGATCAATAAGTCCTATCAGCGATTGAAGGGAAAAGATGTAATCAGTACGCCAAAGACAAAGAACAGTGTACGGACAGTCATAATGCCACAGTTCCTGTGTGATGAAATGCAGGACTGCCTGAAACTATATTACAGTTTAAAGTCTGACGACCGCATTTTTCCTGTGACAAAATATTACCTGAATCATGAGATGGAAAGAGGCTGCAAAGCGAGTGGTGTAAAGAAAATCCGAGTTCATGATCTCAGGCATAGTCATGTATCCCTGCTGATCAATATGGGATATACCGCATTGGCAATCGGAAAAAGGGTTGGACATTCAGCAGAAAAGATTACTTACCGGTATGCACATCTATTCCCGTCGGTACAGCAGGACATGGCAGAGCAGCTGGATGCAGAAAATATGGAAGAAGAATTAAATGAAGTGGAAGGAGGACTTGCAAATGTCGGCTAAATGTCTGGATCAGCAGGGACGTTGGAGAAATAAAGTTGTAGCATTTCGGATGTCACCGGAAGAAGATGAACTTCTGGAGACGGCAGTACGGCTATCGGGATTAACCAAACAAGAATATATTATCCGAAGACTACAGGAAAAAGAAGTTGTGGTTACAGGAAATCCCAGGGTGTATAAAGCTTTGAAGAAGGAACTTGAAAAGGTACTGAGTGAGCTGAAACGTCTGAAAAAGGGAGAAGATGTGCCGGAGGATTTATTGGAAGTGATTCGGCTTATCACAATAACAATGGCTGGGATGAAAGCGGAATAAAAAAGCCTTTAAGTGTCGGCAAACACCTAAAGGCAGGGATTTGGTAGAATATTCTTCCAAAAAACTTCTATGAGTATTCTATCAAAAACCACTCTTTCTTTCAACGGGAAAATAAGGAGGATTTGATGGAAAACAAAAGAACAGAAACAAATAAAACAGTACAGAAAAGGCTGGAACCGGAACTGAAACTCATCAATATGGATACGGTGGAAGTGGAGCAGATTGAATGGCTGCTTTATCCATTTATTCCCTATGGAAAAGTAACAATTATACAGGGAGATCCGGGAGAAGGAAAAACGACAATGGTGCTTCAAATTATTGCAAAATTGACCAAAGGAGAGACTATTCTTCCAGCTGATTCAACAAAAGATAAAAGGATAGATATTGATAGTGAAAGCGATATGGTAGATGCAGAAAATATTGAAAACAATGCGTCAACACAGCATTTGGAGGCACCAGTAAATGTAATCTACCAGACTGCAGAAGATGGTCTTGGAGATACGATAAAACCAAGATTACTTGCTGCAGGTGCAGACTGCACAAAGGTCATGGTTATCGATGACAGTGAGCAACCGCTGACGATGGCAGATGTCCGGTTGGAAGAAGCAATTGTGCAGACAAAAGCCAGAATGGTTGTGCTTGACCCGATTCAGGGATTCCTTGGAGCAGAGGTAGATATGCACAGAGCTAATGAAATCCGTCCTTTGATGAAACGCATAGCGGTCCTGGCGGAGAAATATCATTGTGCGATTATCCTGATCGGACACATGAACAAGAACAGCAATGGAAAATCATCTTACCGGGGACTGGGTTCCATCGATTTTCAGGCAGCTGCAAGAAGCGTTTTGATTGTCGGACGTATTAAGGATGAACCAGAAGTAAGAGTTGTGTGCCATACAAAGAGTTCCTTGGCACCGGAAGGTAAAGCTATTGCGTTCCGTCTGGATAAAAACAACGGATTTGAATGGATTGGTGAATATGACATTAGTGCAGATGAATTGCTCAATGGAGAGGGAAAAGGACAGAAAACCCGGAAAGCAAAAGAATTTCTGCTTGAGATACTGGCTGATGGAGGTATGGCACAAAAGAAAATTGAGGAAGAAGCAGAAAAACTGGGAATTAAAAAGAAAACACTGAGAAATGCCAAAATGGAACTGGGAATAGATTCCGTAAAACGTGGAAATCAGTGGTATTGGATGTTGTCAGAGTAGAAAAAGGAAGATGGCAAGATGACCATATCTTAATAATAGGGCATCTTGCCACCTTGAAAGGAGATCAGATGAAAAATAGAAATGTGCAGATACCATATGAGTTATTCTTTCAACTGTTGCAATATTTCCTGATGGAGAATTATGAGGGCGAAGAAATCATAAGGAAAGGGTTAGAAAAGAAATTGAATGCAATGGTAGATCGGGAGTTATACAGCAAGTACAAAACAGCCCCAACAGAGGAAGAGAGAGAAAAGTCCAGGCAGGAATACCTGGAAAGGAAGGGAATACTGGAAAACTTTCGTTGGTAGAGATTCTTGCTGATCACTTTATAACAGGAGCGTGTCACGCACCTGTAAATATCAGACAAGGAGAAAGCCGGTAAGATACAGACGAGAGGTTATAGATTACCCGATTATTTATCGGTAAATTATAGGCTGCGAAAGGGAGCCCTGAATCAGGGCGTCCTTACAGTAGGACAATAGAAAGGAGCATACAGCAATGAGAGAAGGAAGATTAGGATATAACAGCAGTAACGATAGATATGGTTTATTGTCATCAGATTTATGGATTGATACAGGATTTCATTGTGGGGAATGCCTGGAAGTACTAATTGATGATCAGTGGGTGCAGACCAGAATGGAGATGAATCCGGCAAGGGAATGGTATCTGGTAGGAACACCGTACTGCGGAGATCTGGAATATATACGGGCGAGAATACAGTAATAGATTAGTTAAGTGAGTAACGCAGAAGCAATCCGACTAGCGGGAGAAATAATGGTCTCCGCTCCGGTAGGTGCAGAACAGACGTCCTCCGGACGTCTTGCCCCCGGCAGGGCGCAAGGGTACTTTTGATAGGCGGTACGGCTGTCGAAAGTGCTTTTGCGTTACTTTTGACAAAAGTAACAAAACCGCCGTATCCGGCGAAGATTTCTTATAATCGCCATAGTTGGCGGAAATACAAATTATGTGCCATATCTGGCACGCTTTTTAGAAGGAGAGGTGAGGAGCATAATGATGAGAAGAACGATTAGCGGCATGATTGGAGCTGGATCGCTGGCTCATAACAGACGGGATTTTGTAGCTGAAAATGTAGACCCAGACAGAGTACACCTGAATATCTGTTACCAGAATGAAAATCTGAAAGAAGTATATAAAGAGTTGTTTGATGATTCTGTGGAACGGTACAATGTGGGAAAAAGAAAGGACCGGCAGATTACAAATTACTATGAAAAAATTCGTCAGGGAAAGCAGGAAAAGCTGTTCCATGAAGTGATTTTCCAGATTGGAAATCGAGAAGATATGGCTGTGGGAACGACAGAAGGAGACCTGGCGGTAAAAGTACTGGATGAGTATGTAAAGAATTTTCAGCAACGAAATCCAACACTTCATGTATTTAGCTGTTATCTGCACCAGGATGAAGCTACACCGCATCTGCATATTGATTTTGTTCCTTATGTAACTGGCTGGAAAGGGAAAGGAATGGATACCAGGGTTTCACTGAAGCAGGCATTAAAAAGCCTGGGATTTCAAGGCGGGAACAAACACGATACAGAGTTGAATCAGTGGATCAACCATGAAAAAGAAGTGCTTGCAGAGGTTGCACGACAGCATGGAATTGAATGGGAGCAGAAAGGGACACATGAGGAGCATCTTGATGTTTATAATTTTAAGAAGAAAGAGCGTAAAAAGGAAGTACAGACACTGGAACAGGAAAAAGAATATCTCACTGCTGAGAATGAAGGACTGATTGCACAGATTGCGGAAGTAAGAGCTGATATCCAGCTTTTAAAAGATGATGAGGAGCAGGCAGTTAAAGATAAAGAGGAGGCTGAGAAGCGTGCGGAAAAAGCTGAGAAAGATCTGCACAGCCTGGAAGAACGCAGAGAACGGTTGCAGCCTGTTATGGATAATGTCAGTAAGGAAATAAAGGAATATGGGACAGTGAAAGCAATTCTACCGGAAGCTGGGACATTAGAACGTGCAACAACTTACCGGGATAAAAAGATAAAACCACTGTTTACCCAGATGAAAAATAAAATTGCTGCAATGGCAGCCCAGGTCAAAGAACTTACCAAAGAAGTAGAAAAATGGAAACACAAATATCAGGAAACAAAGCAGGCATATAACCGAGTGCAGAGACAGCTAGATACAGTATGTGAAGAAAAACAGCAGTTATCTGAGGAAAAGCAACAATTGCAGGGTGTTTCCGACAGATATGAGCGGGTAGTGCGTGTTCTTGGAGAAAATATTGTAGAAAATGCAGTACAACAGGATATACAGGAGCAGAAAGCATTAGAAGAAAAACGGCAAATGGAGCAAATGCCCAAAGGAAGTATTCACGAAAGATTGGCTTGGGGTGCCCGTAAAAGTGAAATGGAGAATCAACAGCGTAAGAAAAATAAAACAAAAAATAGAGGAATGGAGAGATAAGACGATGAAAAAGCACATTTATGATGAAAGCAATGGATTAAGCTACACATTGCATGGAGATTATTATCTGCCGGATTTGGCAATGAATGAGGAAGAACCGACATATGGTAAATACGGAATGTTGCGAAAACAGTTTCTGAAAATGCATAGACCGGCACGATATCAGTATTTATTGATGACGGGGGAACTAACAGCACATCTGAACCGAGTCGATCAGGAGACCAGAGAGCAGGTGGAAACCTTGGTAAAGCAGATGGTGGGAAAACAGGGTGTAAACGAAAACTTAAAGAGGCAGGATCAGATGAGGTGGGTTAGATTGATGAATAATATCAAAGTTAGTGCAGAAGAAATTGTACTGAAAGAGATAATATATGTTTAAAACCATTATGGCTGTATCAAAAAAGATGCAGCCATAAATTTTATACTATTCGTCAGAGGAATCGAAAGAAGAATCTGAAAAGGTGCTGTCCCATATAGCTTCTTCAATAGCTTGAATACATTCGTCGGTATGTTTTTTGATATCTTGACCCCAGAAATGTATAACTGTATAACCCAGAAACAAGAGCTTTTTATCAGTTTCAAAATCACGGGAACGATTACGTTCAATTTTTTTAATCCAGTAATCTGGATTTTTACCTTTTTCAAGACGGAGTTTTAAGATTTCCCAGTCCTTTCCATGAAAAAATTCACTGTCGCAAAAAATAGCAATTTTGTATTTGGTCAGAACAATATCAGGAGAGCCGGGCAAGGCTTTATAATTTTTTCGATATCGGTATCCTTTGTGCCATAGAGCTTTTCTGAGTTGAAGTTCTATGGATGTGTCTTTGCTATGAATGCTACGCATATTTTTAGAGACAGTTTCAGAATCACGAGACATAAACGGGTCACCACCTTTGGGAATATTAATTATTCTAACAAGTTAAAGGAAAAGATACAAGTACCATTGGCTGTTGGACATGAATTATTTGATTGACGGTATAAAGGCTATGATTTATACTTGTAAAGTAAGAGTTGATTAAATGACGAGGTACCCGAAATGACGATTTCTGAACAAATCAAGGTACTGTGTGTGCGGTCAGATATTAGCGTAGCTGAGCTTGCACGGCGAATAGGGACAACACCACAGAATTTTAATGGAAAAATGAAAAGGGAGAGTTTTACCATAGCTGAATTAGAAGATATAGCAGGTGCGGTAAACAGTTCTTTTGAAAGAAAATTCGTATTAAAAAACGGAGAGAAAGTTTAATGCATAAAAATATAAAACAAAATAATTATAGTAGATATGCTGCCAATAGAGATGTTATTTCTTTATTTTCTGGAGCAATGGGATTAGACATTGGATTGGGAAAAGCAGGTTTAAATGTAGCAATTGGACAGGATTTTGATGCAGCCTGTGTAAAAACTATGCAGGCCAATGGCCATAGAGTATTGGGCGGAGATATTAGGGAAATACAGCCCCAGCAATTATTAGATATGACAGGCTTATCTGTAGGAGAGCCATTTTTGATTTGCGGAGGACCGCCGTGCCAGCCTTTTTCTACAGCAGGAAAAAGATTGGGTATAAATGATCCGAGAGGCAGTTTGTTTATGGATTTCATTCGTATGATTGATTATATACGGCCTCGCTTTTTCGTGATGGAAAATGTAAAAGGAATTATGTCGTCGCCATTGAAACATGTGCCTTTGTCTGAAAGAGATGAAAGCGATCCTGATCAGAAATTAGGAACAGTGCTTGATGTGATTTTAGCAGAATTTGATAAACTGGGATATAAAACTGTATATGGCGTACTTGATGCTGTAAATTATGGCGTTCCACAATTCAGAGAGAGGTTTGTGTTAATTGGTAGTCGGGATAATGAAGATATTTTCTTACCAATTCCTACACATTTTCAGATGCATCAAAGCAAGGAGTATCAGTGGCAGACAGTTAGAAGTGTGATTGAAGATTTGGAATCTGACCATGGAGAATGTGCAACGTTAAGTGAAGAAAGATTGAAATTCTTGAAAATGGTTCCGGAAGGTGGGAATTGGAGAGATTTACCAGAGAATATTATTCCTATTGCTATGGGAGGTGCATATAAATCCGGAGGTGGAAAAGTTGGATTTTATAGAAGGTTATCATATGATCAGCCTTCACCAACTGTAGTTACTTCTCCAGTACAGAAAGCAACAATGATGTGTCATCCTACACAAGATAGACCATTAAGCGTAAAAGAATATGCAAGAATTCAGCAATTTCCGGATGATTGGGTATTTACTGGAACGACAGCAGCAAAATATCGACAGATAGGGAATGCTGTTCCGGTGGGATTAGCAGAAGCTATTGGAAAGGCTGTGCTTTCTGTGGCTAATAAGACAGCTTTAGTTCAGACAAAACGTTTTAGAGGTACAAATGTACATAATAAGATTAGAAATGCAATAGAATTGGGAGGAAATTTATATGCCGTTAAATAATGCATATGATGAACAGGCTGTAATCCAGGCGATTGCTTCTGCCTTAGAAACATTTTATGGAACACTAATTGAGAAGATAGATGGATTAAACATACAGAAGGTAATGAAACGTAAAAATCCGTATTTATACCGTGCAAAGGCTATGCAGAGTGCGACTGAAATTGTAGATTCGGTTCTTACTGCATTTGTAAGTTCCAGTGAAGAAACTATTTTTGGTAATTGCTTTTTTGAACCGATTGCTATTGCTGCAAGTGGTGGAAATAAAGCCCTGGCAGAAGGTATTGATATTATGATCCAGAACAATGAAACAAATACAATTTCTGCAATAGCTGTTAAAAGTGGGCCGTCCGTATTTAATGCAGACAGTAAGAAACGACAGGAACAGAATTTTACAGCTGCTTCTAAGTTGGCACAGCAAGCAAAGGCAAGGTATGAAGCGTATATCGGTTATTGTTATGGGAAAAAGAAAGAATCTGGTAGAGGAAAGCCCAAAATGTATCAGGAATTGGCTGGAAAACGATTCTGGGCAGAATTAACAGGAGACGAGGACTTTTACATAAAGATTATCGGATACATGGGAACTATGCCGGAGAAATATGTGGCTGATTATAAAGAAAGTTATAACAGAGCAGCTAATAGACTTGTTAGGGAGTTTTCTAATAGTTTCTGCAGAGAAGATGGAAGTATTGACTGGGAAAAGCTGGTAGATTTAATTCGGGAGATTGAAACTAACAAAATCAAAGGGGGAGTAGAGTGGCGATGGCGGGAGGGATTACAGGTGAGGAGGGAGCAGATAGCATCTGATTCCTCCTGTAAAAATTCTGGATTATCGGAGGGATTACAAGTAAGGAGAGAGCAGATAGGAAAATGAGTAGA
>ENA-OQKC01000183-OQKC01000183.1-human-gut-metagenome-genome-assembly--contig:-NODE-183-length-26867-cov-2.675280_pt1 | contig 26867 bp, 27 predicted proteins | sample MGYA00242774_ERZ504790 | MGnify/ENA primary metagenome ERZ504790 (study PRJEB26092, sample SAMD00036419) | human gut metagenome | host: Homo sapiens | study: EMG produced TPA metagenomics assembly of...
TATAATGAAAACAGCGATTTCGTGCAATGATGCACGAGCCGATCCAAGCGAAAGGGGCCGACCATGAGCGAGACACTGATGGAACAGTGCCGGTTGCGCGAACAACATAAACGTCGTAACGCTTGTATCGCCGCCATCGTGACGGTAGTGCTTGTCCTTGCCGTCGCCGGCGGCGTATGGTGGACGGCCGGCGATGGCAGCGCATTGGTTCGCAATATGTTCAAGCCGAAGGCCACGCCCGCCACGCAGCCGGTAGTCAACAGCACCGCAGCCTTCGCCTACCGCACCGCACCGGAATTCCTGGCGATGGAAGCCGGCGACCGAGGCACCGGCAATGTGAACTACTCCCCTGCTTCGATGTGGATGGCGTTGGCCATCGCCGCGCAAGGCGCCAATGGCACGACCCGCTCGCAACTGAATGAGCTGCTGGGCTCCGGTTCGCTGGCCGACAGCGACTACCAATCGCTGCTGAGTTCGATCAACGGGCAATATTCGGGGGCGAAATCCGAGATGAGCGCCGCGAACTCGCTGTGGACCGATAACGACTACTCCCTTGCCAGCGATTACCAATCCACCGTCAAGAAGATATTCGAGGCCGAAGTCACCACGCTACCGTTCGACGATCAGGCCGCCGCCAAGATGTCCGATTGGATCGCCAAGCATACGAATGGTTCGCTCAAGCCGAAGATCACGCTGCGTGACCGTGAAGTCCTGTCCATCATCAACACCGTCTATGCGGATGGCCGTTGGAAGGATCCGTTCGAAGAGCAGTCCACCGGCAACGGCACCTTCCACGGCGAAGCCGGAGATGCTCAGGTGCCGATGATGCACCGGACCTTCAGCCAAATGGCTTACGGACATGATGAGTACAACACTTGGCAGCGGGTGGAGATTCCGTTCGACAACGGCGGCAATCTGGCCATCGTGCTGCCGGCCGAAGGGCATTTCGACGAGTTGGCCGGCGATGCCGAGAAGCTCAGTTGGGCGTTCGGTACATGCTCGACGGCTTCCCTTGGCGAGGGCGCAATGGGTTGCGCCGCGGACAGTATGCCCGGATGGGGCGTCTCCGTCAACTCGGTCATGGTGAACGTCACGCTACCGCGATTCACCATCGACAGCATGTTCGACTCGGAAGCCACCATCAAGGCATTCGAAAAACTGGGGGTGACCGATGCGTTCAGTGCAGGCGACGCCGACTTCACCAAGATGATCGACACCGGTTCGCACGGCGAGAACCTGTATATCGGCTCGATTCTGCAAGGCACGCGCGATCGAGGTGAACGAAGCCGGCGCCAAGGCCATGTCCTTCACCAAGGTCGGCGCAGACTCCGTTAGCGCGCCGGTGGACAACGTCGAGTTCACGGTGGATCGCCCATTTCTGTATTCGTACGTCACCCCGGACGGCATACCATTATTCATCGGTGCGGTGCGCAACCTCGGCGGAGTCGGTGGAGAAAACTGATACTTTCCTGGCAGTCCGTCAATTAGGGTGTATCGTTTGACGCATGGTTACGATGAAGGAAATCGCGAACAAGGCGGGGGTTTCCGTCTCTACGGTATCGCTGGTGCTCAACGGACGCGACGAGGGGCGCGTAAAGTCCAAAATTGCGGACAATGTACGCGCCATCGCCACCAAGCTCGGCTACCAGTCGAATCCGCTGGCCAGTTCGCTGCGTACAGGCAGGACGCACATCCTCGGTTTCATCAGTGAGGAGGTGGCCACCACCCCGTACGCCGGCGGTATGATTCTGGGCGCGCAGACCGCTGCAAGCCAGTTCGGCTATATGCTCATCACCGTGAGCACCGACGGCGAGAACAGCGAGAGCGAGGAAATCGCCGCACTCAAGCGATACGGCACCGACGGCTTTCTGTACGCCAAGATGTCGAACCGCATCACCCATGTGCCTTCCTCGCTGGCCAAGACGCCACTGGTGTTGGTGGATGCCACCGACTCGCTTGGCAAAATCCCGAGCGTGGAACCGGACGAGTTCCAAATCGGCTACGACGCCACCACCAGATTGGTTAAGGCCGGATGCGCACGTATCGCCTATGTGGGTTGCTTGGAGCCGCTGATTGCGCAGGACGATCGTTTGGAAGGCTATCAGGCGGCGCTCAGGGACGCCGGCCTCGACTATGACGATCATCTGGTCGTCAATGTGCTCAACAACGGGCCGGCACTGACCGCAGTCAGCGATTTGTTCGATGCCGAGCATCCGGACGGATTCTTCTGCTTCAACGATGCCCGCGCCTGGTATGTGTACGAATGCGCCGCACGCCGAGGACTCACGGTCGGCAAGGACATCTCCGTGGTCGGCGTGGACAACCATCGCGTGTTCGCCGAAACGCTGGAACCGATGCTCACCACTGTGGAACTGCCGCATTTCGAGATGGGCTACTGGGCCGTGGCCAAGCTGGTGTCGATTATCGAAGGACGCTCGATGGACGACGTCTCATGGCCAGCGACCACCGCTCCCCTGCCGCCGATCGACGCGCCGATTCCGGCGAAGATCCACTGCACGCTGATCGAAAAGGCCTCGGTGAAGTAACCGAGTCCCACACGATTTCTCAAGGCCTCCGTTCAGCACGGAGGCCTTTTGCGTGTCGAACGGATACGACACGCCGATTTACGTCAATCGATTGACGTAAATCGATTGACGTCGCATAATAATTACTACGCAACAACTTCTACAAAGGCACGGCCGCCCGAGCAGAAGCGTTACATAACCAATAACCAACCAAGTAGTAATCAAAGGATGATTATGGCAAGTGCAACCAAATCTGCATGGAAGAATCCTTCCTATCTGCAGAGCTCTTTCGGCATCTTCATGTTCTTCTGCTCCTGGGGCATCTGGTGGTCCTTCTTCCAGCGCTGGCTCATCTCAGGCGTTGGATTGACCAATGCTGAAGTTGGCACCATCTACTCCATCAACTCGCTGGCCACCCTGGTCATCATGTTTGTGTACGGCGTGATTCAGGATCAGCTCGGCATCAAGCGCAAGCTCGTCATCGTAGTCTCGGTAATCGCCGCCTGCGTTGGCCCATTCGTCCAATTCGTTTACGCCCCGATGATCCTCGCCGGTGGCACCACCCGCTGGATCGGCGCACTCATCGGCTCCATCGTTCTGTCTGCCGGCTTCATGTCCGGCTGCTCCCTGTTCGAGGCCGTCACCGAACGCTACTCCCGTAAATTCGGTTTCGAATATGGCCAGTCCCGTGCTTGGGGCTCCTTCGGTTACGCCATCGTGGCGCTGTGCGCCGGCTTCCTGTTCAACATCAACCCGCTGATCAACTTCTGGGTCGGCTCCGCATTCGGCCTTGGCATGCTCCTCGTGTACGCCTTCTGGGTCCCGGCCGAGCAGAAGGAAGAGCTCAAGAAGGAAACCGACCCGAACGCAGCCCCCACCAACCCGTCCCTCAAGGAAATGGTCGCCGTTCTCAAGATGCCGACCCTGTGGGTGCTCATCGTCTTCATGCTGCTGACCAACACCTTCTACACTGTGTTCGATCAGCAGATGTTCCCGACCTACTACGCCAACCTCTTCCCCACTGAAGAAATCGGCAACGCCACCTACGGCACCCTGAACGGTTTCCAGGTCTTCCTTGAGTCCGCAATGATGGGCGTGGTCCCGATCATCATGAAGAAGATCGGCGTGCGCAACGCTCTGCTGCTCGGCGCTACCGTGATGTTCCTGCGTCATCGGCTTGTGCGGCGTGTTCCAACGACCCGGTCACCATCTCCATCGTCAAGCTGTTCCACTCCATCGAAGTGCCGCTGTTCTGCCTGCCGGCATTCCGCTACTTCACTCTGCACTTCGACACCAAGCTCTCTGCCACGCTGTACATGGTGGGCTTCCAGATCGCTTCCCAAGTGGGTCAGGTCATCTTCTCGACCCCTCTGGGGTGCCCTTTCCACGACAAGATGGCTCAGATTCTGCCGAACAACGACATGGGATCCCCGCGTGACCTTCTGGGTACATCTCTGCCATCCGTGCTGTGCCGCACTGGATTTACGGCTTCTTCGTCATCAAGCATGATGATCAGGAAGTCGGCGGCGACCCGTTCTACACCGACAAGCAGCTTCGCCAGATGGAAGCCGCCAAGGCCTGAAAGGACAGCCATGACTGACTTCACTCCTGAAACCCCTGTTCTCACCCCCATCCACGACCACGCTGCTGAACTGGCAAAAGCCGAAGCCGGCGTGGCTGAGATGGCCGCCAATCGCAACAACCGCTGGTACCCGAAGTATCACATCGCCTCCAACGGTGGCTGGATCAACGACCCGAACGGCCTGTGCTTCTACAAGGGCCGCTGGCACGTGTTCTACCAGCTGCACCCCTACGGCACCCAGTGGGGTCCGATGCACTGGGGCCACGTCTCCTCCACCGATATGCTCAACTGGAAGCGCGAGCCCATCATGTTCGCACCGTCTCTAGAGCAGGAGAAGGACGGCGTGTTCTCCGGTTCTGCCGTCATCGACGACAACGGAGACCTTCGCTTCTACTACACCGGCCACCGTTGGGCCAACGGCCACGACAACACCGGCGGCGACTGGCAAGTGCAGATGACCGCGCTGCCGGACAATGACGAGCTCACCTCCGCCACCAAGCAGGGCATGATCATCGACTGCCCGACCGACAAGGTCGACCACCACTACCGCGACCCGAAGGTCTGGAAGACCGGCGACATCTGGTACATGACCTTCGGTGTCTCCTCTGCGGACAAGCGCGGCCAGATGTGGCTGTTCTCCTCCAAGGACATGGTCCGCTGGGAATACGAGCGCGTGCTCTTCCAGCACCCGGATCCGGATGTGTTCATGCTCGAATGCCCCGACTTCTTCCCCATCAAAGACAAGGACGGCAACGAGAAGTGGGTCATTGGCTTCTCCGCCATGGGGTCCAAGCCCAGCGGCTTCATGAACCGTAACGTCAGCAACGCCGGCTACATGATCGGCACGTGGGAGCCGGGCGGCGAATTCAAGCCGGAAACCGAGTTCCGCCTGTGGGATTGCGGCCACAACTACTACGCCCCGCAGTCCTTCAATGTGGACGGCCGTCAGATCGTCTATGGCTGGATGAGCCCGTTCGTGCAGCCGATTCCCATGGAGGATGACGGCTGGTGTGGCCAGCTCACCCTGCCGCGCGAGATCACCCTTGGCGATGACGGCGACGTGGTCACCGCGCCGGTCGCCGAAATGGAAGGCCTGCGCGAGGATACCCTCGACCATGGTTCGATCACACTCGACATGGATGGCGAGCAGATCATCGCCGACGACGCCGAGGCCGTGGAAATCGAAATGACCATCGACTTGGCTGCCTCCACTGCCGAGCGTGCGGGTCTGAAGATTCACGCCACTGAGGACGGTGCCTACACCTACGTGGCTTATGACGGCCAGATCGGCCGCGTGGTGGTGGATCGTCAGGCCATGGCCAACGGCGATCGCGGCTACCGCGCCGCCCCACTGACCGACGCCGAACTGGCCTCCGGCAAGCTGGACCTGCGCGTGTTCGTGGATCGCGGCTCCGTGGAGGTCTACGTCAACGGTGGCCACCAAGTGCTGAGCTCCTACTCCTACGCCTCCGAAGGCCCGCGCGCCATCAAGCTCGTCGCCGAGTCCGGTAGTCTCAAGGTGGATTCCCTGAAGCTCCACCACATGAAGTCCATCGGACTGGAGTAGCTCTCTCACCTCCCTCTGACGAGGGAGGTTTTTTTGTGCGCCCTGTCGTTCGCCTTCGCCTATACTGATGGACGGCATATAACACGATCCATCACACGACCGGCAGGCGCGCAGGCTCCTCACCTTACTGTTCCACGCCCCGGCCGCAAGCGCCACCAGCAAACCGGACTGGCGCGGAAAGCAAGGTGACATCCCATGTCCATCGCCAAGCGCCTCAAGCGCCGCATGCCCACCGTCATCGCCGTCATCGTATTGCTGGCAGTCTGGGAAACGTGGGTGGATCTAGGACATGTCTCCCCCACGATGATCTCCGCGCCAAGCGAGATTTTCGCCGCCACCATCGAAACATGGAACACGCTCGGCCCGGCCGCGGCAATCACCGGCTATGAGGGCGTGGTCGGCTTCCTGTTTGCCGTGTTCTTCGGCATTATGATCGGCATTGCACTGTACTGCTCGCACACGTTCAACGCGGCGTTCTATCCGCTGCTTGCCGCCGCACAAACCATGCCGCTGATTTCCATCGCCCCGTTGTTCCTGATTTGGTTCGGTTTTGAGATTTCCGGCAAAATCGTAATCGTGGCGGTATTCGGCCTCTTCCCCATCGCCGTGCAGACTGTGCGCGGACTAGAAGCAGTGCCCCAGTTCTATTCCGACGTCGCATTGACCTGCGGCGCGACCCCGGTCTGGACGCTCTGGCACGTGAAGCTGCGCGTTGCCGCACGTCAGATCTATGGCGGTATCCGAGTATCTGCCGCATACATCTTCGCCACGGCATCCACCGCTGAATACCTTGGCGCACGCAAGGGCCTTGGCAGTCTGGCTGCAGGCTGCCTACAATTCATTCCGCACGCCGCTGATCTTCTCCGCCACCATCGTCATTATCCTGATGACATGCGTACTGATGCTGGCGGTAAACGCCAGCGAGCGCATCCTGCTCGGCCCGGCCGGCGACGACGAAGACCCCGACGCGGACCAGTAGTTCTTTTTTACCGTTCAAAGGCACGAGCCGGCAGCCAGGACCGACTGAACGCGCGGCTTCTCATGAGGTCTCCAACCCTGTCTCTATAATGGAACAGCTTTACCAGCGTGTGGCAAACCGGCTTTCCCGAGCTTTCATAGGGAATGTCGGGGGCGCTGGTCGAACGGAAATCAAGGCCCTCCATATCGTTTTTCTGTCGACTTCCGTTCGAAGCAATCCCAGAGAACGATAGAGAGACAACGAATTAGGGAACCATCATTATGAAGAAAAGCCTTGTATCCAAGGCCGCTGCCCTCGTGGGCGCCCTTGCCATGACTTTCGGTTTCGCCGCATGTGGCCAGACCAACACCGCCGACTCCTCCAACTCCAACACCTCCGACCTCAAGAAGGTCACTTTCATGCTTTCCTGGGCACCCGATACCAACCACATCGGCGTGTACGTGGCCAAGAACAAGGGCTACTTCAAGGACGCCGGCCTTGACGTGGATATCGTGGCCGTGGCCCCAGGCCGGTGCCGAACAGGCCGTGAACAACGGTGTGGCCGACTTCGCCCTGTCCAACCTGACCAACGTGGGCGTCTACACGCTGAAGGGCGCTCACATCAAGCAGGTGCTGCAGGTGCAGCAGAAGCCGAGCGCCATTTGGTGCGCACTGGCGTCCAACACCGCCGTCAAGTCCCCTAAGGATTTGGATGGCAAGACCTTCGCCACCTTCGGCTCCAACGAGTCCGATGCCGTGGTGCGCCGCATGGTCCAAACCGATGGTGGCAAGGGCGAATTCGACAAGGTGACCGTCGGCACCTCCACCTTCCAGACCATGGAATCCGGCAAGGCCGATTTCGGAGGCTTCTACGCCACGTGGGAAGGCGTGCAAGCCGACATGTACGGCCCGAAGCTCAACTGCTTCACCGAGCCTGACTATGGCGTGCCCGGCAACGCCGACACCATCGGCATCATCACCAATGACAAGACCATCAAGAACAATCCCGACCTGGTCAAGAAGTTCACTCAGGCCACTCAAAAGGGTTACGAGTACGCGTACGCCAACCCGGATGACGCCGCGCAGATTCTCGTGGACGAAGCCCCTGACGCCAACCTCAAGCCCGAATTCGTCAAGAAGAGCATGCAGGTTATCGTCGACGGCCAGTACTGGGGCGATCCGGCCAAGATCAAGGACGGCTCTTTCGTGCTCGGCACCAACGACTTCAAGGGCGCTCAGGAATACTTCGACTTCCTGGCTGAAGAAGACGCATACACCGACAGTCATGACAAGATAATTCATGAGGCCCCACAGGCCAAGGACCTTGCCACCGACGAATTCATCGGCAAGTAATTTCCGATATTCCGAGTTTGAATCTACGCAAAAATGCGTCCTTCCATGAGGAAGGACGCATTTTTGCGTATCGGCCGATAAGGTTATTCATAGCGGATCACGCTAACAAGGAGACGATTCTATGGTCCAATGTCCTGACCGTATTATTGCCAGCATGGATACGGGTGTTGATGATGCGTTGGCGTTGGCGTATTTGTTGGGGTCGACGGATGAGTGCGAGTTGGGTGGCGTGATTGCCAGTTATGGCAATGTGGATGCGAACACGGCTTATGCCAATACTTGCGCGGTGCTTGATTTGTTTGGTCGGGCGGATATTCCAGTGTTTTTAGGGTCTGAGCATCCTTCTTGGGCTGATGCGTTTATTCCTGATGCAGGGTGTGCCCAGTTCCACGGGGATGATGGACTGGGGAATACTCGGCTGGCAGGGTCCGGGGCTCTGGCTGATGGAGCTTGTGTGCCTGGTGATGATATGTCTGTGGATGTGCCCGATGAGGTTGTTTCTGTTGGCGGGTATTTGGCGGGGGATGTTCATGCTCATCCGGCGTTGGGTGCTTGTTCTCGTGTGAACCGCTCTCGGTCGGTGGGCCATCCCCAGTCGGCTATGCCGACAGCTCTCGCCAGCGGGGGCAAAAGGAGGTGCTCCGTTGATGCTGCGGATGGGATTGAGTATCTGATTGAGCAGGTTCGCGAGTTTGGCCGAGACGTTACCGTGCTGGCTACCGGGCCGTTGACGGATGTGGATGCGGCTATTACTCGAGCACCGGATATTGCATCGAAACTCAGGCTGGTGATGATGGGCGGTACGCTTACCCAACCCGGTAATTGTTGGGATGCGGTAGCTGAGACGAATATCATCCAAGACCCTGAGGCCGCGAATCGTGTATTTCATTCCGGCGCAGACATCACAATGGTGGGACTTGATGTGACTCACCAGTGTTTGCTACCGCAATCGGCGGCCGACCGGTGGCGTGCGACGGGGACCAAGCGCGGCGGTTCTTGGCTGATCTCGCGGACTTTTCCATCAAGGCAAATTTGGAAGCCGACCCCGCACTGTTCTCTGGCGGCATGCCGTTGCATGATCCGTTGGCGGCGGCGGTTGCACTTGATTCTTCACTGGTCGATTGTTTTGATCTTGCGTTGCGCGCGGAGACCAATACCGGTGATTTCAATGGAGTACGAGGCCGGACCACCGGAGACCCGGTTGGGCTGGTGAATCATTCCATGCCGCATGTGCATGTGGCACTTGGTGTGGATTCGGGACGTTTTTTGGATGAGTTTGTAGAGAGGATGGCTGAGGTGTGCCGGTAACTCCCCTCAGTCCGCTACACGGGCAGCTCGACCGCAATTACGGACAAGCTGCCGCTCGCATTCTTCTGGCTCGACTCTCGTCTCGCCTTCGCCTACAAACAGTCCACCGGGCGTTTGCTTTACGGCTCAGCCCGTCAGAGGGGGCCTAACAAGGACTATTTCACACCGCCGAATCGGCGATCGCGGTGGATGTAATGGTCGATGGAGCGCCATAGCACGTCACGGCCGCAGTCCGGGAAGAGTTCGGGCACGAAGTCGAGCTCGGCGTAGGCGGCCTCCCACGGCAGGAAGTTGGAGGTGCGCTGTTCGCCGGAAGTACGGATCACCAAGTCGCAATCGGGAATGTCCGGATTGTACAGATGGTCGGCAATCATCTTCTCAGTCACACGGTCGCCGGAAATCTTGCCATCGCGCACTTCGCGAGCGATGGCGGCGCAGGCGTCGGCGATTTCAGCACGGCCACCATAGTTGATGCAGAACACCACATCGATGACCTTGTTGTTCTTGGTGCGCTCCTCGGCGGCTTCAAGCTCGTCGATCACCGACTTCCACAGCTTGGGGCGACGGCCGGACCAGCGCACGCGCACACCCCACTCGTCCATCTGTTCCACACGACGGTGGATGATTTCACGCGAGAAACCCCATGAGGAAGCGCACTTCCTGTGGCGAGCGCTTCCAGTTTTCAGTGGAGAACGTGTACAGGCTCAAATACCGTACACCGGCTTCGATGGCACCGGCGATAGTGTCGAACACCACCGGTTCGGCGGCCTGATGGCCATTGGTGCGGACCATGCCGCGCTGCTTGGCCCAACGACCATTACCGTCCATAATCACACCGATATGGCGGGGTACCTTGTTCTTGGGGAAGTCGGGAATACGAGCGGGGTCGCTGAACGGAGCTGCGGGAATGTCCAACGACGTGTAATCAACGTTCTCAAAAGCCATACTCATGAATCTATCAAGCGCAGCGAACGAATCGGGCGTTCGAGGTAATACTCCCCCCAATCTTCAACCAACTCCTGCACAACCCGCTCCACAGGCGCGGCATCAAGCACCGACCAATCGCCACGAATCAGTGCATCGAACTGGTTTAACACGAACGGTGCGATACGGCGCGCATCGGTAGTGTGGTCGGCTTCGCACATCACACCGCCGGACGCGATGGACAGGTACGCCGGCTCCGCCTTGCCGCATACCACGCAAGTGCCCAATCGTGGCGTCCAACCGGCCAAGGCCAAGGCGCGCATCACATAGGAGTCGCCTATGGCTTGCGGGGCGTGGGATTGTTTGGCGAGCGCGTTCAACGCGCCGATGAGCAGCCGATATTGGTTCGGCAGCTGCTCATGTTCGGTGCTGGCGATTTTATCGATAGTCTCAACGATGACGTTGGCGGCCTCATACGCCGCATAATCCGCCGCGATCGGAGCACCATAAGCGGCGACCGCTTCAGCTTGGGAGACCACGTCAAGCGAGCGGCCTTCAGCGATAAGCACATCGACTCGCATGAACGGCTCGAGCCTGGCACCGAAGCGTGATTTGGTGCGACGTACGCCTTTGGCGACCGCCCGAATCTTGCCATGCCCACGCGTCAGGATGGTGATGATACGATCAGCCTCGCCCAGTTTGGAGGTGCGCAACACCACACCTTCGTCTCGGTACAGCGACATCTCATCTCCTTTCCCCGCGACGCCCGGCAGACTCCACTCAATGAAGTAGTCAGTAAATAAACAGACCCCAGAAAGCGAACACCAACAGTATGTACAGCATGGTGAAGGTCACCAGCCAGAACAGGATTCGGCCCAGACGGGTGGAGGCGAGTACCGGGTCGGCACCGGTGACGATGTCTCGAACGGATTCGCGACGAGGGGGTATCTGAATCAGGCCGCGGACGGAAGCGGCTTCTATCAGGTGCATAAAGACGCGGGACCAAGCCCATAGCACCAGCACGGACACCACTTGGATGACCGGCCAGCTCCAATACATGACACCCGGCGTCTCGGTAGGTGCGCTACCCCATGCAAGTTTGACCACGCCCATGATCACCTGCCCGAGTCCGGCGAAGAAGATGAGCAATGTGGCAAGAGTGGTGAGGGTCAAAGTCAGCAGCGCATTGCCGAAACCATGTGCGAAACCGAGTACCACAGGCCGTTCCGGTATCAGCATGCCCGCACGTTTGGCCTCGCGCTTCTCTCGCCGCCATCGGGCATCCGCCGCGATTTTGCGACCCAGCGCCACCAGTGCCAGCACGATGGATGCGAGCAGCAGCAGTACCACCGTGACGTGCAGAATCACACCATAAATGGTGCCGACGCGTCTTGCCTTCAAAGCGCCCGGCAGACCGATTGATTGGTACAGATTGGTGCCGGCCACCTTTTCACTGGTCTGCGTGAGTCCGGCGGAAGTGCCGACGGCCCAGTCGATGAGATCGTCCACATAGGCGTCCGCAAACGGGGTGCCCGCTTCGGACTCATCTCCCAACGCGCAGCACATGGTTGGCGACCGGGTAGCTGCGCACGGTCACATTCCAGTTATCGGCTTTGTGGGCGTTGTAGAGAATCGCACGCACACCGTCGACCTGCGCCGTCATCACGTCTTTCGAACCGTAAGCCACATAGGTGGGTACGGCGTAGGCGGCGGGTTTGAGTGTGGCGAGGTCGAAATTGTTCAGTCCGAACAGGCCGGTGTCCGCGCTGAACACACGTTGGACGATGGATTGATAGCCTTCGTTCGCGCCAACAAGGGTGAAGTCCTGGGTGACGAAAAATCCCAGTGATTGGCGTGGGCTGAACACCATCGGGCTCAGGAGAATCTGGAAGGCGACGTCCGGATCGTCCTCGAGCAGATACGAGGAGATCCATGTCGATTCGGAGGTGGCATAGATGCCGACCTTGGCCTCGTCTACATCGCTTTGGTCTCGCAGGTATTCGATGACCTGATCATAAGCCTTGGCTGAGGCCGATATCGCGGTTGATGTCGGTGGTGTTCCAAACGGGTTTGTCGAGCACTGCGGTCACAAAGCCGGCCGAAGCCATATCAGAGGCCACGTCGCCAAAGGAGTTGTCACAGGTGCCGTATCCGGCACCGTGCATGAACACCACGCCGGGGCGCTTGCCTGATGCGTTCTGAGGTTCCCGAATCAATACCTTGATAGCTTGGACGCCGTCCGCATTGGCCTTGCCCCGAGCACCGGACTCCTTGGTCAGATTGCCGTCGCTGGTCATGTTCAGCGTGATGTATCGCTCGGTGACCTCATACGTGCCTTTTGCCGGCAGCGTTCTCCGGACGGGTTATCGAAGGTGACTTCGGTATCGTCGGTGAGCGTGGCCATCGACTGGCCGGTGGGTTCGATGTTCCAAGGCACCGTGGTCAGATTGGAAATGGAGACCAGCACGCCAATCAGGATAATGAAGATGGGCAGGCTGACCATCAGCCGGTGGGTGCTGGTCCACGGCTTGGATCGAACAGTCAGGCGATGCTCTTCTTCTTGCGGCACGTGCGCTATTGTAATCTGACCGCGATATTTATGCCGAGGGCCTATTCGGCCGAATCAGTGACCGGGGTGCTGGATTGGGACCACGACCGGGCCGGTGGAATTGACGGGGACTTGACCGTCGGCCTCCATTTGGGCGGCGATATCGTTCGCTATGGTGAGCAGCGTGTCGACGATCTGGTCTTCGGGCACGGTCTTGATGACCTTGCCCTTGATGAAGATCTGGCCCTTGCCATTGCCGGAGGCCACGCCGAGGTCGGCTTCGCGTGCCTCGCCCGGACCGTTGACGATGCAGCCCATGACGGCCACTCGGATCGGCGCGGTCACGTCCTTCAGGCCTTCGGTGACGGCGGAGGCGAGCTGGATCACATCCACTTGGGCGCGGCCGCAGCTCGGGCAGGAGATGATGTCGAACTTGCGGGGGCGCAATCCCATGTATTCCAAGAGTTTGCAACCCACCTTGACCTCTTCGGCCGGCGGCGCGGAGAGAGACACGCGAATCGTGTCGCCAATGCCCTCGGCCAAGAGCGCACCGAACGCCAGGCAGGATTTGATGGTGCCCTGCCAGGCGGGGCCGGCCTCGGTGACGCCGAGGTGCAGCGGCCAATCGCCCTTGGAAGCGAGCAGTCGGTACGTTTCGACCATGGTGATGACGTCATGGTGTTTGACGGAGATCTTGAAATCGTGGAAGCCGACGTCCTCGAACATGTGCGCTTCCTTCAAGGCAGAGGCCACCAATGCTTCCGGAGTCGGGCCACCGTATTTGGCGTAGAGTTCCTTGTCCAGCGAGCCGGCGTTCACACCGATACGCAGCGAGATGCCCGCGTCGGTGGCGGCCTTGCAGATGTCCGGGCCGACTTCGTCGAACTTACGGATGTTGCCGGGGTTCACGCGCACGGCCGCGCAGCCGGCGTCGATGGCCTGGAACACGTATTTGGACTGGAAGTGGATATCGGCGATGACCGGAATCGGCGATTTGCGGCAGATTTCCGGCAGTGCGTCGGCATCGTCCTGACTCGGCACGGCCACGCGCACGATGTCGCAGCCGGCGGCGGTCAGTTCGGCGATCTGCTGCAACGTGGCAGGTACGTTGGCCGTGAGCGTGTTGGTCATCGACTGCACGGAGATGGGCGCGCCCCCGCCCACCGGCACCGGGCCCACCATGATGCGGCGGGACTTGCGGCGCGGGTGCAAGGGCGATTCGCTGGTCAGGTCGACCGGATCACCGGTTTTGCGGAACGGCTTTTCGATGGGATTTTCCGTATTCAAGGTATTCATCATTGCTTGTTTATCAGGTCGTCGGCGCGTCGGCGGGCGTTCTAAGCTCAAGCTGGTTCGATTCCTTCCACGTCCGTGAACAGCGGGTTACCACGAAGCTCGGCGTCCATCTGGTCCAGCACGGCTTTGACCGTGTCCACGATGCCGAGGTATGGCAGACGATGCTCGAGGAAGGCATGCACGGCCTGTTCATTGGCTGCATTGAGCACCGCCGTATGCTTCTCGGAGGCGGCCAGGCAGTGGCGGGCCAGTTGCACGGCAGGGAACGCCTCATCGTCCAACGGTTCAAAGGTCCAAGTTGCGGCTTGCGTCCAGTCGCACGCGGCGGCCACATTGGTCATGCGGTCCGGCGCGGACAGGCCCAGCGCGATGGGCAGACGCATGTCTGGCGGCGAAGCTTGGCAAATCGTGGCGCCGTCCACAAATTCGACCATGGAATGGACGATGGACTGCGGGTGCACGGTCACGTCGATGCGTTCAGGCGGCACGTTGAACAAGCGGGACGCCTCGATGACTTCGAGGCCCTTGTTCATCAGTGTGGAGGAGTTGATGGTGACAACCGGCCCCATGTTCCACGTCGGATGATGCAGCGCCTGCTCGGGAGTGATGTTCTCCATGTCGGCACGTTTCCAGCCGCGGAACGGTCCGCCGGAGGCGGTGACCACAAGCTTGGCGACTTCGGCGTGGGTTCCGGAGCGCAGGGATTGCCAGATGGCGGAATGCTCGGAATCGACCGGGTTGATTTGGTTCTCGCGCACTTGCGCGCTGAACAGCAGATGCCCGCCCGCGACTACGGACTCCTTGTTGGCCAATGCCAGCTGGGAACCGGCCTTGAGCGCCGCGATCGACGGTTCGAGTCCGATGGAGCCGGTGATGCCGTTCAATACGACATTCGCACCGGAGCCGGCCATGGCGATGACCGAATCCGGACCGCCGGTCACGCGGACACCTTGTGCGCCGGCCTGTGCGAGAGCTGCTTGCAGCGCTGGAACCTTGGTCTCATCAAACACCGCGACTTCGGACACATGGAACTGTGCGGCCTGTTGCGCCAGCAGCTCGATATGTGCTCCGCCCGCCGCCAGACCGGTGACGGTAAATCGTTCAGGATGACGCGAGATGACGTCAAGTCCTTGGGTGCCGATGGATCCGGTGGATCCGAGAATGATGACAGTGGAGTTGGAGGCTATGCTCACTGTTCCTTCTTCGTATCGTCATTGTTCAGTGTGGGGAACGACAGGTCGGGGATATCCGAATCGAAGTTACCGCCAAGCGGGAACAGCAGCGGGAACGAATCGCTGGAATCGTGCTTATCCTGTGACGGCTGAGCTGCTTCCGTGTCATGGGAGGCGGCAACGTATTCAGATGATTCCGCAGCCGGACGGGAGATCGTGCTGTCTGCAGGCTGACTATCGGATACACGAACCGGAATGGAGTTCGTGTTACGATCCGGCTTGCTGGTGGGAGCAAAGGAGACCGGCATAGCAGCGGACGCAGCCTCGTCAGCAGTGCTATTCACAGGCTGTACTGCCGGGGCGGAGGGTGCCGGGGATGAAACCGAACCCGGTACCTCATTCAATTTCAGCGCATTCGGTGCATCAAGGCTGGGCATCTTAGGAGCGAAGGACGGTGCATCCACTGCCGGAAGTTCCTGAGAAACCGCAGCCATGTGGGCGAGAGCGGCCAAAGAGGAATCGTTCTGCACCATATCCACGGGCTGTTCCGCGAACACCGACGGGGTCGATGACGGAGCAGCGGGTTCGTGAGATGCCTGTGCCGGAGCAAACGAGGGGACGCTGCCAGCGGTCACACCGGAAACCGGCGCGGACGGGGCACTGACGGGAGGCTCAGCCGCAGCAACTGCGGTAGGAGCCACGGAAGGCGTCTCGGAGACGGGCTTCGCCGCAGACTCGTTGGACGCATGCACCGGGTATGCTGCGGGAGCAAAGGAAACCGGCTGTTCCGCATTGGTGCTATTGGTGCTTGTGGAAGCATCGAACGATGCAGGAGCCGACGCATAGGCGATCGGTGCCGCCGCGGCCGGCGCTGCGGGAGCAACCGGAGCCGGAGCAGTGAACAAGCTCTGCTCGGCCTGATGCAGGGCATCGAATGATTCGTCATGAGCAACGGCAGCCGGAGCAAAACGTTCGTCAGTTGCCGGGCGCTGCGTTCCGGAAGCGAACAACGGTGAGACGCCGTTCGCTTGAACGGTCACGTTCGTGGCGGTCTGGGCAGGAGCCGCAGGCTCGCCGGACACGAAATCGGCCACACGTGCATAGGATTCCAAGCGACTCAGCAACTGCACGCAGGCGTTCAGGAAGTAATCGACCTGTCGCTCGTCATAACCTTTCTTGCCCTTGCGCTGGGTGAAGATCACATTGTTGACCGTATTCGCATTGAGATCGGCCAAAGACCGTACATCGTCTTCGGTAACGCCGTCAACGCCCAATGCGGCCGCCGCCTTGTCCACAATCTGGTCGACCAGACGATCCACCTGCTTCTTATCGTACGAAGGCTGCTTGGGCGCTCCGGACTTGAAGCGTTCGCGCTCGTTACGCTCCGCATGGTTCTGGACTTCGTGATACAGCTTCTCGGTCTTCGCCTTCCACGTCACACGCCCATGCTGTGCGATCTCCCATGTGGTCTGCTTATCGACCACGGCACGTTCCAGACGTCCAAGCGCGGCGTCAACCTGTGCGATCACATAGCCGTTCTTGCGCAAATCAAAGGACACGTTCTGAATGTCATGCTGGGTGAGATTCATGCCCTCGCTGTCATACAGAGCATGGGCGCGCTCCAGGAAAGCGTCCACCTGAGCGGGGTCATACCCCCACTTGCGCTTGCCCGCACGTGCGATGCCCGACTTGCCGTCCCCTTCACGAAGTTCCTGCGCCATCGGCTATTCGACCTCCTGCTGGATATAAACACTCTGCCACAACTTTACGTGACTATTGAGACGCATCTGACCAAGAAGACCGAAATTCACGATTTTGTAGCAGTACTGCAAGCTTCCTTCTGCACGCATCTCATTGAGATTTCAGAACCCTTGCCGAAGACTGTCAAGGAATATCGTCACAGCCTATATCCGTGGAATGAGGGGATTCCATGAAGTGATGAAAAAAAAATGAAAGTGGGCAATGAGGGACTCGAACCCCCGACATCCACCGTGTAAAGGTGGCGCTCTAACCAACTGAGCTAATTGCCCGCAAATGACAACAATAGCGTATGGCCGGCACTACGCGACACGTGGTGTCGCATACGCGTGCCGTAGCGCTCAATCGCAATGACATTCAGTCACGCCCAGCAGCACTACGCAGCACGCGACGCCGGTCAACACGCTTAAAGTCAAGCGTATTGATTGAGGTTTATCAGCGGCCTTTGCCGAATGCGCGCAGGCGGATGCCGTTCCAGTCCGAGCTGACGGTCAGCGGGGTGGCGGCGTTCATACCGGCGGTCTGTGCGGCGGACTGCACGGTGGAGGAGCTGGCGGCACCCGGACGGCCGGGCTTGGGAGTCAGTATCCACAGCGGGCCGTCATTGCCCAGTACCGCGTAGGCGTCAACGATCGTATCGGACAATTCGTCCTCATCATCGCCGTCGCGCCACCATACGATGACGCCGTCCACAGCGGAGTCGTAGTCCTCGTCCACGAGATCCTCGCCCGTGAGCTCTTCAATCTGGGCACGAATGGAATCGTCCACGTCGTCGTCCCAGAGCCACTCCTGGACGATATCGCCGGGCTCGAAACCAAATTCTTCAGCGTTCTGTGATGCCGTTTGATTCACAGGGGACACATTAGCAAGTCTTCGCGAACAAATGCGTTAACGCGGCCGAAAATCGCCGCATTGTGGGCAGACCCATGCGAGTCGTCTCACCAGAAACAACGACTGGCCGCGCATGTCAGGCCTCGCAATGAGGCAAATCGTCGGCCTGCCCCTTGCCGATGGCCACCAACGCCTGATACGCCTCGTTCAGCGTGGCGACCTTGACGTCGCGCAGACCATCCGGCACGCGGCCGGCCACATCCAAACAATTCGACGCGGGGGCCAGGAACCATGTGGCGCCATCGCGCTTGGCGCCAAGCATCTTCAGCTCTATGCCGCCGATTCTGCCGACTTTGCCGTCCTTGTCTATGGTGCCGGTGCCGGCGATGGTCTTGCCGCCGCTCTCGTTGGCGGGGGTGAGTTTGTCGATGAGACCGAGCGTGTACATCATGCCTGCGGACGGCCCGCCGATGCTGTCCACGTGCATCGTCACCTTGGCGTGTTGCAATGCACTGGCGTCAATGCCCAGTTCGTCCGCATGGGCTTTGGCATACGCCAGACCGACGGCACTGGCCGAATCCTGGGAACCGGCCATGTCTTGTTCGACTTTCTTCTGATACTGGTCCGCACTCTGGCCCACCGGTACCGTGGCCTCACGCGGCATGACCTCCACCTGCGGATTGGCCCAACCCCAGACGGCCTGCGCGTTGATGATCGGGTACCCGGGCACGCCGGACGCGTTCACCGTGGTCAGCAGCAGCTTGCCGGAATCCTTATATGTCGTCACGCCGGTACCAGTGATGTCGATAACCGCACCATCCTCAACTTTGCCCAGCACATCCTGGGTGGGTCCGGGCATCTCGATGACGTACGGGCTGGGCAGCAGCAGAATCACCACACCAAGCAACACGGCGAATGCACCGACGAAATGGCGTTTCGGACGAGCGGCCGCATAGGCCCGAGCACGGCTGATTCCACGAGATAGGCGCGAATCATGCTTCACTTCGAACGATGGCATGTGCTCATCTCCCGCTTCCGAATCCGCAGTCGGGCTCTCCTGCTCCTGGACGAGGTCTGTTTCCTGATTCCTGTGGCGTGCAAACATACCCTACAGTGTAAGCGGAGGGCCGAAATCGGCCGAAAACGAACATAAACCGAAAATATTGCTCGGCCACAAGCGAACAGGCCCGGGCAGACCCTACACTTGGGGTAACACACCGCGGCAAAGAAGGATACGCATGGACGACAACGCGATTCACGAGTGGCTGATCAAATGCTTCGGCCCCATTCAGGGTGAGATGGCCTGGCAGCAGATCAGCCAGTTGCCTGAGGAGATCCGTGAACAGCTGATGAGTCAGGACCCCAGCCGACTGCCCAATCCATCTGAAGTCCAGCAGATGATGGCCGCGTTCAGCGCCGGCGGACTCAACACGATGGGTGATATGCAGCGCACTGTCGAGGAAGGGCCGATCAACGTCAAGCTCGCCAAGTCGATTGCCTTGCAGCAGGCCAACGCCTCCGGTTCTGCATCCAGCGTGTCCGCCGTGGATGGCGAGGCGGCTCGCCGCGCGATGAGTGAGGCGAACCTGTGGCTGGATACCGCCTGCGAGTTCAATCCCGCGCCCGGCGATCCGGATGTGCTGACCCGCGCCGGCTGGGTGGAGGGCACCATCGACCAGTGGGCGAAGTTCGCAGCTCCTGTGGCCGAGTCGATGAACGACGCTTTGGCTTCGGTGATTTCGGAGCGTCTTGGCGGCGCGTTCGGCGATGGCGAGATTGCCGGCATGTTCGCCGGACCGGTGCCGATTCCGATTCCCGACGGTATGAAAGACCCAGCCCAACTGATGAAGCTGCTGGGCAACACGTCCTTTGCCATGCAGTTGGGGCATGCGGCCGGCAATCTGAGCCATGAAGTGCATGGCAGCTTCGATCAGGGCATCGCGTTGCTGAAGAACCCGGCTGGTGGACTGATTGCCCAGAACGCCACCGAATACGCGAAGATGCTGAACGGTGAGGCTTCTGCGGCCGAGGCCGACACGGCCGGCACTTCAACCGACTCGGTCAATCCGTTCTCCACATCCACCGACGCTTCTGCCAATCCCATTGGCTTCACTTCGGCCGGCAACAGCGATACTCCGGCAACTGACGGTACCGCCCAAGTCTCCGGCTCTGATGCTTCCGCCGATGCCGCCGACGCCGCCGCGTTCGAGGCTGCGCTCTCCGGATTCGAGACCACCGAGAAAATCCCCGAATCTGAAGTGCTTTCCTTCCTGGCCCTGCAGGAAATGGCTCACGCCCGCCTGTATGCCTCGGTACCGTGGCTGATGCCGCGTTTCGAGGCGCTCATCGGCAAGTACGCACGCGGCATCTCCATCGATCTGGATGCGATGGAGGAACAGCTGCGTGACGCCACGTCAATGGATCCGGAGTCGATTTCCGGCGCGGTGAATCTCACCAAGGTCGGCATCCCCGACACTCCCGAACAGCGCGAGGCGCTGGCTTCGCTGGAATCGCTGCTGGCTATGGTCGAGGGCTGGGTGGATTGCGTGGTGTGGCGCGCCGGTATGGCCCATCTGCCTCATATCGAACAGTTGCGTGAGATGATGCGCCGCGGGCGCGCGATGGGTGGCCCCGCCGAGCGTACGTTCGAAAGTCTGCTCGGTTTGCAGCTGCGTCCCAAGCGCATGCGCGAGGCCACCGGGCTATGGGAGATGATCACCGCCGCCGAAGGCCCTGAAGGCCGTGACGCCAAGTGGTCGCATCCCGATCTGCTGCCTTCGCTGCCTGGCGACAAGCCCGCAGATGGCGCGTCTCCGTCATCCGACGCCCCTTCAGGTTCTTCTTCCGATGCCAACGGTTCCGCTTCTCACCCTGCCGCAGATGGCAAGACCGGCGATATCGATTGGGATGCCGAACTGTCCAAGCTGCTCGGCGAAGATGGCGAAGACGGTGAAAACGGCAACTCGGAGGATACGCAGGCATAGTCAACCGGCCTTCAGCCAATTCCCGCTCCTGAACGACGTTCAGGAGCATTCAGTATGCATTACAGACGCCCGTCACAAAAATCGTGATGGGCGTCTGCGCTGCGCTCCATAACCATCCTTGGTCCGCGCATACGACAAATGCAGCGAATCCTCAGCTCGGGTGATGCCCACATACATAAGCCGGCGTTCCTCTTCCAGCGCATCCCCCGTTTCCGGCGAACCATACGGCAAGAGCCCTTCCGAACAGCCGATCAGAAACACGTGCTTGAATTCCAGACCCTTGGATGCGTGGATCGTGGAAATCGTAACCCCGAGATCGTCGTTTGCGGCAAGTCCGGTGGCGTCCAAACCCATCGCCTCCAATAGTGCGCGTTTGGACGCGGCATCGTCGGCGAGCGCGGATGATTGCCATCCCGAATCCTTGCGGACGCGATATTTCAGTCTCGCAGCGCGCAAGGCGGCACCGAATACCGGCTGTTGGGCGTTGATGCGGGTGAGGATCGCGCAATCGGACGGCTTGGCCCCGTTGGCAACCAACCGGGCTATGCGTGCCGCCACGCCCTGTGCCTCTTCCATATCGCTCTCATAAGCGGTTCGGGTAACGCGCGGGCCGGATTCACGGGCGGAAACCAGTTTCAGGTAATCCTCACGGTTCGGCGCGGCCGCAAGCACCCGGTTGGCGAGGTTCACGACTTCCGGCGTCGAACGATAGTCGGTGTTGAGATTGACATCGGCGGCGAGCGGCCCGAATTCATCGGCGAAACGCAGCAGATCCCAGCTGGAGGCACCGGCAAACGAGTAGATGGTCTGGGCCGGATCGCCCACGACGCATACGTTGCGGTTCATTGCGCTCTTGCCGTCAGGTCCTCCCCGCCCAGCCACAGGGTCAGCAGCCTGTGTTGCAGGGGCGAGACGTCCTGATACTCGTCGACGGTGAGCCAGCCGATGGTGGAACGAATTTGGGCGCGGCTTCGGGAAAATCATCCATGATATGGCATACGAGCAGCAGAATATCGTCAAAATCGATTTCGCCACGCGAGGTCTTTTCCTGCTCGTAGGCGCTGTAGACGTCGGCGAACCGAGCGGTGTCGAGTCCGGCGGGCGGCTGCCTATGGGCGATGGCACATGCCCGGGCATAATCTTCCACCGCCACCAACGAGATTTTGGCCCAATTGATTTCGGCGAGCACATCGCGAACGGTCAGCGGATCGGCATCGGTACGTGCGGTGGCGCGGATGATCGCGCGGGAGACGACGTCACGCTGATCTTCGATCACATGCGGAAATGGAGCCTCGCATATGTCTGCCCAGACGCTGTTGAGCTGATGCAATGCCGCTGAGTGGAAGGTCGCGGCCGTGACTCCGGCAGTTCCCGCACCCGAACCGGAACGTCCAGTACCTCCCCCTACGCCGAGCTGACCCAATCGTGCGCGCATTTCCGCCGCCGCTTTTACCGAAAAGGTGACGGCAAGCACCCGCTCCGGCTTCCATGCCCCGGTGGCGCAGGCATAGGCGATTCGCCGCGTGACCGTGCGTGTTTTACCGGCACCTGCGCCGGCGATAATGCGCACCGGCCCTTGCAACGTAGTCGCGGCGGTACGCTGCCGCTCATCGAGCCCCTCAAGAATCCCCTGCGCCTGTTCCATGCGTCCATTGTGGCACGATTCGCGCTCACGGCACGACTCATGCCTATGGCTGAATCGGGCTCACGACAAAACATCGCCAGAATCACGCGTTTTGCGTGTCATTCTGCGGTGCGAATCGCCACGGATGTATTAGTGTGGAAGGGTGATGAAACGTAGCGATTATATGTTGGCGGCACTCGCCTCAGCCGTCCTGCCGAATCTGGGGGTGGCCGGCGTACGCGAGAACGTGCAGGCCAGCGCAACCGACGAGGCCAAAGGCATCGATCAGACCGTGATCCAAGATGCCTCAGGCAAGTTGTACGACGTATACGCCACTGACACCAAGGAAGGGCGTACGCGTCTGATTCGCCGTGTGAAAGCGGCGCAGACACTGGCAGCCACGCGCGAGCCTGGTGGCCTCGGCTTCGATATGGACCGTGTGGTCGCGTTCGCCCCGGGAGACGTTTCCCGACCCGGCCAGACGGCCACCGCACAGGCCGTGGGGCAGCAGACCCAGGCGGAGTCCACACCGCTGACCCCGCGCAAGCCCGGTCCCACAGGCGAGACGACCGTGATGATTGCCGTCCACCGTGATGGCCAGGCGCGGCCTCTCGACCTGTTGACATTGGATGACTGCGCGGCCGTCGGCACCGCCATCGGAGCCATTCATCGCCTGCCTTCGACTTTTCTGGCCAATGCCAAATATCCGGTAGTTACCACCGGTCAGATTCGTTCGCAGCTGACCGCCTGGATTCGCCGCTTACGCTCCGCCGGCCATGTTCCCCAAGAAATCACCGACAGCTGGGCGCGCATCATGGACACCGAGGGATTGTGGTCGTTCTCCACCTGCACGGTTCACGGCGGATTTTCCGACGGCGACTTCCTGTTCTCCGGTTCCACCATCACCACGGTGACCAACTGGCAGGATATGCAGGTCAACGATCCGGCACGAGACCTTGCCTGGATTTTCGGCAAGCTCGACGAATCCCATCGCAACGCCGTGCTTTCCGCATACGGCCGCATGATGGGCTCTCGACTTGACGATCTCATCATGCTCAGGGCCAACCTGTGGCTGCAGATGGAACAGGTGGCGAATTCATTCAGGCGTTGAACCGTGCGGACAACGATCACATCATGCAGTTCAAGGCACAGGTCGAACGACTCGCACACCAGTTGGGCGTGATCAAGCACACTCCGGCACCGGCCCCAGACGCAGGGTCGGCCGCCGCCTCGTCAACGAAGCCCGGTTTGCCTTCCACAATCACCGTCGGCACATTGTTGCAGGACGACCGTCATCAGGCACCCGCACAACCGCAGCAGTCCGACACCGGTACCGCGGCGGCCGAGGTCTCGGACGACACGCCCGATCCCGATCGCACCGGTTCCGCTGACATCGTGGCCGCTGGCGACGTGGATCTTACCCCGGAAGTCGAACCCGATGCTGACCGGACCGCCAATCACCCGCAAACGAATGTCTCCGGCATCGCAACCGGTACGGGATCGACCAAACCGCAGCCCTCACATGGCGCTTCCCATTCTTCGGTGACGATCACGCTGAAGGAGCTCCTCAGTATGAACGGGCATAGCGGCACGACGTCAACCGACGCTTCCCCTGCGTCTCAATCCGCCGCCCCGACCGACGATGCGGTGAATGACGATACTCCGGACAGTCTCGTTCAGTACGGAGCCTCGAGTGCCCAAACCACGGTGATTCCGCTGTTGGAGCGGGAAGAACGCGCTCTGCGCGATGCCCGTGCCGGGTTGGACGGGTATGACAGCGAGGGCAATCCGCTGGCCGAATCGTCCACATCATCCAAATAATGTCGTGTACGGTGTTCCGCGCCACGCCGAGCGCGTAACACCGCACATGACGACGCAGACACGCGGCACAATAGAGTACAGAACCTCGGCCGGCGACGGCCACTTACCATGATGTTCGTCACAAAGACGGCAGAACAAGGAGCCTTATATGGATATCGAACTGGGCATTCAGAACGTGGCACGACCGGTGAACTTCAGCACCGACGAATCAGCCGACAATGTGAGCCAGGCCATCGCGCAGGCCGTGGCCGACAACACGACGATCGATCTGACCGATGACAAGGGCCGTCGCATCATCGTGCCCGCCAAGGCACTCGGTTACGCGATCATCGGCTCCGAAACCAAGCACGCCGTCGGCTTCGGCACGCTGTGACCATGAATCGCGCATAAGCGGCCTTGGGCATTATCTCAAGGCCGCTTTTGTATTGCTGAATCACCGATATAGCGGAAGCACGCCGCGATGAACGATCTCTTCGACAGTGGCCTCGTCGGTGAGGTTCTCCCCAGTTTGTTCGGTTTGCCTTTGCCATGCCAGTCAGACCCACCGGTGACCAGCAGCTGGTGCCGGCGGCAGATGGTGAGCAGCCGTTCTCGTTGCTCCGGTGAATTGCCACGGTGCCATACCTCCAGCCCGTCCAGTCCTTCGCTGATCAATGCCTCGATCTGGTCATCGGACAACAGTCTGCGGTTACGGCTCACATCACCGGCATGGGCGATCAGAATCACACCGCCTGCTCCCTTGACGGCGGCCACCACTTCATGAGAGGTCGGCGAAGGCGTGGGAATATAGTATTTGGATGAGGCGCTGACCGCATCCGCAAACGCTTCCGAACGAGTCCGATATACGCCGGCACTCACCAAAGCATCAGCGATGTGAGGCCGGCCAATGGTGGTTTTGCCACCCTCCTTGACTTGGGCGAGCACGGATTGCCAGGTAATCGGATAATCACGAGACAACAATTCGACCATGCGCTGCGTGCGTTGCAACCGTGCGGCTCGAGTATTGGCGAACAAGTCCGTGATGTGCTGATTCGTGGGATCATACTGGTAGCCGAGCATGTGCACGGAGACGTTCTCATCCGTGGCGGTGATCTCGGTGCCGCGGAGCAACGGCAAACCGACCCTATGAGCCGCGGCTTCGGCCTCCGGCCAGCCGGCGGTGGTGTCATGATCGGAAATGGCCACGCCCTTGAGTCCCAATGCCTTGGATTGTTCGGCCAACGTGGCCGGCGTTTCCGTGCCATCCGAGAAGGCGGTATGGCAGTGGATGTCCCACCCGACGGCGGGCGGTTCCAAAGGCATCACATATCCAGTCATACCTTCCATCGTAACCTCATTTCAGCATTCCCACGCAAGGCGCAGACAGGTCGTCACCTTCTGCCAACGGCCGAAACCAGACATTCGGCACCCAGCTGACAACCGCAGAGGCTAATCTGGAGCGCAGCGCTATCGAAAGGGACATGATGACTCGTAACACCGCAACCGACACATCATCCAGCACCACGAACACCACGCCGCTTGGCTTGGCGGAGGCACGACCGTTGATTGGATGGCGCCACAGTGCCACTTGGACATATCTCATCATGCTGATTGCCTCGGCAGTGGCGTTGGGGGCCTCGCTCATTCTGTCCGCTGAGACTTTGCAATTGGCTCGGCATCCGGAGTCCGCGCTCGGCTGCGATCTGAACTCGGCGGTGTCCTGTTCGGCGGTGGCCCAGTCCTGGCAGGCGGAAATCGTGAAATTCGGCGGGCTGAGCTATCCGAACGCGTTCTTCGGCATCGCCGCCGAATCGGTGTTCGTTACCATCGCGGTGATCGGTCTGGCGCGTGTGAAGGTGCCGCGTTGGTTCGCGACCTGCACGTGGCTGGGCGGACTGGCCGCTTTGGCTTACTCGTACTGGCTGAGCACGCAGTCGCTGTTCGTGATTCACGCGCTGTGCCCGTGGTGCCTGACCCTGATGTTCTCCACCACCATCCAGTTCATGGCGTTGAGCCATGCGACCGTGGCCGTGCAGGGATTGCCGTCACGTAAAGCTGTGGCGGCTGATGATAGCGACGGTGAGGCTGAGGTCGCAATGGTGCCGGCCGGACTCAATAAGTATTACCGCCTCAACATCGACCTCATGGTCGATATACTGTGGATCGTGGCGATCGTGGTACTCATCATCGTCACCGAAGGCGCGGCCCTGTTCGCTGCCTGATTCCTTTACAACAAATCGATATCGGCGACCAGCGTGGCTGCTCCGGTCAGCTTTACGTCGCTGTCGGTGACGTCCACGCGCAGGGTACCGCCACGTACGGTGATGTCCCAGTGGCTGATGCCGGTCTTGGCCCGCAGCACAATGCCTGTGGCGCACAGGCCGGTGCCGCAGGACAGGGTTTCGCCGCAGCCACGTTCGTTGACGCGCATCGTGGCTTCACCCACGCCGGTGTTCTGGTCGATGTCGTCGACCCGCACGAATTCCACGTTCTGGTCGGATTCGATGACCGGAGCCACCACTGGTTTGGTGACCAAATCCAGTGATTCAACCACTGGCAGGGACGCGAAGGCATCCTCGATCACCGCGACCACATGCGGGTTGCCCATATCCACGAACGTACCGCGCGCCGAGCCCT
>ENA-OQKC01000187-OQKC01000187.1-human-gut-metagenome-genome-assembly--contig:-NODE-187-length-26524-cov-5.452059_pt1 | contig 26524 bp, 27 predicted proteins | sample MGYA00242774_ERZ504790 | MGnify/ENA primary metagenome ERZ504790 (study PRJEB26092, sample SAMD00036419) | human gut metagenome | host: Homo sapiens | study: EMG produced TPA metagenomics assembly of...
ATCATACATATAAAAATCAAAATCTCAAACTTTGTTTTTTTCATTTTTCCCTCTTGCTGTGAAGTTCAAAGTTATGTTTAATTTATACTAAATAATTGGTGAAGCCATTATTGATATCATCTACCGTATAGGTTTTAGATTCCCCCGCCTTTTGATCTGCAAAAGAGGTGGATGAATAGGCAGACAAGAGGAATAGTGTCATGCTGCAGAGTACCAGAAATCTTTTTTTCATAGAGTGCTCTCCTTTTCATTGTTTAGTATGTCTCGTTACTTAGTGTGCAGTGCTAGGTAAAGGTCAAATCCTTCGCCCCACGCCAAATACAGCGCCGCTCATTTGCGGCGCTTGCTATAACACTCAGCCGGAAGATCTTTTGACCATGGCATAAGACTCTCTAACTCTTTTTCATCGACACTTCCGTCGATACGGATGATCTCAAGCAGTTCGGTTAATAGATGCTTTACGTAGTAGTAAACATTCAGACCATTTGCCCGGGCTGTTTCGGTAATGCTGTAGATCATTGCACTTGCCTGTGCACCACGTACTGTGTTCAGCGTCATCCAGTTCTTACGGCCGATCGTAAAGGTTCTCAGTGCGCGTTCACTGGCAAGATTATCGATCGGCACTTCCCCATCACTCAGGAATACCTTCAGATATTTTTCCTGATTCAGGCAGTAGTTAATCCCTTTTGCAGTTTCGCCCTTGGGAAGGACTGTCTGATCTGACTTTATTTCATGGATCCACGCAAAGAATTCTTCCAACAGGGGCTTGATGGATCTCTGCCTCTCTTTTAACCGTTCTTCCGGACTCAGATCCTTCAGCCCACCTTCCAGATCATAGACAGCACCGATCCTTACCAGTGCTTTATACGCAATAGATGACTGGATTGCTTCCGGGTTGCTTTTTCCGATTGCCTTGATCGCGTTTGCGAAATGGCGTCTTGCATGTGCCATGCAGTTTGCGTTCTTTATCCCTTCCAGATCCCGCTCCAGCTTGTGGTACTGTTCCAGCCCATCCGTCATAAGAATGCCGGAAAAATCCTTATAGTACGCCTTTGGATGGTCACTATGGCGTGTTTTCTGGTATTCATATATGATGACCGGTGGTACCTTGCCAAGTTCCCCGGTGATATGCACCCACATATAGCTTTTGCTGCCTGCGGGTCTTCCATCATGGATCACATCCACGGTCGTTTCGTCGCACTGGTTTACATGGGCTTTCAGCTGGCATTGCTTCATCATCTCGTATACGACTGATAAGTAGCGCTCTGCCGTCCATACAGTCCAGTTGGACATCGTCTGCTTGGACAGATTCAATCCGTTCGCTCCAAAATCCCTGGAGATCCGGTCGAGTGGGTTACTGTTTACATATTTAGAGTTGATGATCGCGGCTTCAAGAGAAGGGGTCGCAATGCTGCCTTTAAATAAAGTTGCCGGATGATCTCCACGGAGGAATTCATCCTGATGCGCCCCATCCGTTCCGACATACACTTTGATGACATGTTTCTCCGCAATCCATCTGGCCGGCTCGAACCGGAGTTGCCAGAAGATCTCATCCGGCATGCTTTTCCAGTTCCCCGAACCAAAAGCTTCGTTTAATTCCTGCTCCGGTATATCATGAGAAATCTCTTCCTGCGGGAAATCTTTCAGGTCTTCTTCCCTCTGTCCCTTCTTTTTAGACTTACGGGACCTCTTTTTTGCGGATTCGATAACTGTTGTGGTCAAGCTTTTTTGTAACACTTGTGGCTAAAAAAATAGTGCTTATCAATTTATGCTACCGTCCTTGCTTCATATGGGGTTCGATAACCATTATAACTGTGTGGACGAACATGATTATAATCAACGTATGCAAATTCTTCTACCTTTTGATAGAGTGTTTCCTCTGTTGTAAACTCATACAAATTTGTGCATTCATTCTTCAAGGTATTGAAGTAACGCTCCATCGGTGCATTGTCGTACGGATACCCTGCTTTGCTCATGCTCTGTGTCACATTTACCGATTCGCAGAATTCGGTAAATGCTTTGGACGTATACTGTGAGCCCTGGTCAGAATGTAAGATAAGGCCATCTTTGATTGTTGGCTGCGATTCCAGCGCGTTTTCGGAGCGTCCGGATCGCAAGATCACTGGTAATGTTACGATCTGTTATGCTGGCAATCACACTCCGGTCATGCAAATCTATAATAGTGCAGTTATAGCGTACTTCATGATTTGCAAGGAACAGATAAGTGAAATCCGTGCACCATTTTCGATTGATTTCATCTGCTGTGAAATTTTGCTTCAGCTTATTATCGAATACTTTATGCGGGTTTCCATGCTCATATCCCGGCTTTTTTGGACGGACAACCGAACGGAGACCAAGCTCTGTGTTCATATATTTATGAACGGTGGTATTACTGTAAGAATAACCTTTACGCTCCAGATAGACTTTCATACTCCGATAGCCGTCAACTCCATTGTGCGAATGATATATTTCCTGAATCTGTGCTTGGACTTCGGCTTTAAGGGTATAATAATCCGCCTTCCGGTGTTTCCGGTAGTTGTAATAAGCATTTGGGCATATATCCAGCCGTCCAAGCAGCCAGCGAATGCCAAATTCATTATGATATTGTTCGATGAATCGATAAGCCTCTAATCGATTTCCTTTGCAAAGAATGCCGCCGCTTTTTTTTAAGAAAAGATTCTCCTTACGAAGTTCTTCGTTTTCTCTTTTGAGTCTGAGCATCTCCTTCATGTTGTCATAATCTTCTTTGGCTTCCGGGCTTGACTGGCATTCTTTACTAAACTCGCTACACCACTTAGAAATGCTGGCTTTCGATACCCCATACTCAGCGGTGATGCTTTTGTAGGTACGACCTTCCTCTTCATGAAGACGTACTATTTTTTTCTTAAATTCGGGTGTGTAACTTTGTGGCATGATAATTACCTCTTTTCTCTATTGGATTTATTATATCTTATTAGCCACTACTGTTACAACGTTAGTATAGCACTTCAGCCCTCATTTCATTGAGAAAAGTGAAATGGGGGCTTTTCCGTTGATATTATTATCTATTCAACTTAAGTCTGGCTTGTAAAGGTCAAACCACTCGCCTTTCACTAAAACCATTTTTAGTGTATACTTGAGAAAACCAATAGATTTTTCAAGGAGGGACTAAAGACTATGGATCAGTGTACCCGCGAAGTTCGTGCAGAGTACTGGCGAAAGATCATCCAGGCTTGTGGGCAGAGACCAGCTGGACAATCAGCGAAACGATGGATGGACGAAAACGGCATCCGGGAGCAAAGCTACTACCACTGGCAACGGCGCTTCCGACAACAGGCTTATGCGGAAATGAAGGAGAACGTCTCAGTTCCTGCTGTAACCGGAAAATCGGAGCTGGATTTTGTTGAAATTCCGTGTACTGCCGTTTCGGAAACACACACGCATCCAATCTCCCATGAACCAGCCGCTGTTATCCGGACCGCATCATTTCAGATCGAAATCTCCAATGACATTTCAGATACTCTTCTGAGCCATATCTTACGGGAGGTGTCCCATGCTTGAAGACGCAGCCGGGATCCGTCGTGTAGTCCTTGCGTGCGGTACTGTTGATCTGAGAAAAGGGATCGATGGTCTGGCAACGATCATCGGTGATCGGTATGGACAGAATCCTTTCGAGAAAGGAACCCTGTTCCTGTTTTGTGGGAAACGTTCTGACCGGTGCAAGGGGCTTTTATGGATGGGGACGGGGTTTCTGCTTTTGTACAAAAGATTTGAGGACGGAAGATTATCCTGGCCAAGAAATATCCAGGAAGCGGCAGAGCTTACAGAGGACCAGTACAGGTACCTCATGACAGGATTAAATCCCCTGGATCCCAGGATCAAAGACGTTGATCCGAAGCATATCTATTAAAACGTTTGTGAAAAACAGAGAAAATAAAAAATCTGTTTTCACTTCATTTGCTTCCTGTCGGTGGATAACTAACCGATGGTGAAGCAGCTATTTCCATCTTTGTGGATTACTGATTTTAATTCATCATTTTTGTATTTCAAAATCCTATTTTTATCGGATTTTGATTAAATTTAGCAACACTTGCACCTTAAAAAAATAGCTTTATCCACAGTCATTTTGCCCAATGAGCATTTCCACACAATTCGCTTTTTTTCTGATTTTACGCTAAAATAGAACTATCATATTTTAGTGAAAGAAGGTGGTCTCTTTGACAGTAGAGGAAATGAATACGCAGCTGCAAATGCAAGTCAATGCATTAAATGCATCTTTGAATTCCCTGCAACAATCATTTGATGCGCAGACTGCGCTTATCACCCAGCTCAATCAGACCATTCAGGAACTGAGAGAACAGCTTAACAAGAATTCTAAAAACAGTTCCAAGCCGCCTTCAAGTGATGGCTTTAAAAAACCTGCGCCAAAAAGTCTGCGTAAACCTTCTGGTAAAAAGGTTGGCGGACAGGAAGGTCATCAGGGAACATACCTGTCTGTCATTTCAGACCCTGATGAGATTGTGAAACATATGCCATCTGCCTGCGAAGGATGTCCTCATTACAAAATGTGTAAAGGAACTGCCTGTGTTGCAGAAAAACGACATGTCATTGATGCGGTCGTCACTGTTAATGTCGTGGAACATCAGCTTCTCGAGATTCCAATCTGTATGCTTCATGGAGATACCAGAAAAGGGAGCTTTCCTAATGATGTTAAAGCAACCGTGCAGTATGGTGAGAACTTGCAGGCACTATCTGTTGCTTTAAATACAGTCGGAGCAGTCAGTGTGAAAAGAACACATGAGATTCTCTCTGGCGTATTTAACATCCCACTTGCCACCGGAATCATAAGTAACATGGTAAAACGTTGTGCTGACGCAGTATCCGAGACAGTAAACCGGATAAAGCAAAAAGTTGCCGATTCAAGTCTTGGTCATTTCGATGAGACCGGAACCCGTGTTGATAAAAACTATGGTGGGTTCATGATGCATCAAACTGTGAATTCACGTACCTTGATATCAGTCCAAAGCGTGGATATCTTGGCATGGAGCAGTGCGGTGTGCTGCCATTGTTTCACGGTATTTCCATGCATGACTGCTGGGCTTCTTACTGGAGTTACGAAGATTGCCAACATGCAGTCTGCTGTGCCCACTTATTACGGGAATTGACAGGCATTGCCGAGAACCATCCCGAGCAGAAATGGGCGTCTGCATTTATAGGCCTTCTGATAAAAATGAAGAAGGTCAAAGATAAAGCTGTAGAGGCCGGTAAAGAAACTCTCAGCTATTATCACTATCATAAGTTTGATAAGCGATACGATGAACTTATCAAACAAGCCAGGGAAAAAAATCCGCTTCCGGTTACCGCAGAGAAAAAACGTGGGAGAAAGAAAAAAGGAAAGATTCTTGCTCTGGTGGAGCGCTTTGATAATTACAAGGCATCAGTCTGCCTTTTTATCCATAACTTCATGGTTCCGTTTGATAACAATCAGGCGGAACGAGATTTAAGGATGATAAAAGTTAAGACGAAAGTATCAGGCTGCTTCCGAAGTGAAGAAGGAGCCAGGGATTATCTGAAAATCATGTCCTATGTTGGCACAGCCCATAAGCAAGGGCACAACGCATACGATGCAATCAGAAAGGCAATCTCAGGATGCCCAGATTTCATTTTCGAATAGGGGGTTCTGAATAGTTACATGAGAATAACATTTAACTTAGCTCATCTATTGTTTTATCAATCTTCTCAATTGCATAGAGCGGCAAATTTATAAGCCAATCTTCCTTTTTGAAATCTGCCATCGAAGTACGAACAGATATATCAGGTGAAAACTTCTCCTGATATGTTTTCAAGCTCTTTGCTCTAAGGTTAACTTCTGCCTTCACTTCAACCGGAATAATTTGCTCACCTGTATCAATAACAAAGTCAACCTCACAAGAACCCCTATCGTTGGTATAATAATAAATACCTAAATCTTCGATGGTTTTTAATTGCTGACAAACATACTGTTCAGTAAGTGCGCCTTTGAATTCGACAAAAAGATCGTTCCCATCAAGCAAAGTACGTTGACGAAGCCCCGTCATGCATCCGAGCAATCCCACATCTACCAAAAATAACTTAAATGCTTTTAAGTCCTCATACGCCCGTAGCGGGATGCCCGTTGCATTTACACGGCTGACCTTATGAACGAGACCGCAATCACTGAGCCACATAATTGCGGTTTCATAGTCTTTCGCACGGGCACCTTCACGGACGAGCCCGTAAATGAATTTTTTGTTTCTTTGGCTAACTGAGAAGGAATACTGTTCCACAACATACGAAGTCTTGGTACAATCTCATTTGGAGCATGTTTAGAGAAGTCTTGTTCGTAGGCTGCAAGGATTCGCTTTTGAATTTCACGGACCTCATTAAAGTCTTTGTTCTCTGCGAAGCTTTGCACAGCTTCAGGCATACCACCGACAAAGTAGTATTGCTTTAAGGAATCGATATATGTTTGCTTAAAGCATGTAATCATCCCAAAGTCTTGCTTATCAAGAAGTTCGGCAAAACGTTCCTTATCGGTTGCCATCAAAAACTCTTTGAACGAAAGAGGATAAAGCTTTAAGAAATCTACCTTGCCAACGGGAAAAGATGTGCCTTGATGCAAAGCGATACCAAGCAAAGAACCGGCACATACAATGTGGTACTGCGGGGCGTTTTCATAAAAATACTTAAGAGATGCCAGCGCTCTCGGAACTTCCTGTACTTCATCAAAAATCAATAAAGAATTGTCTGGATCAATTTTGCGACCAGCATACAACTCTAATCCCATAATTAAGCGGTCAGTATCCAAGTCAGAAGCAAATAACTCTGCCATTCTGGAATTAGAGTCAAAATTGATATATATGGCATCTGTATACGCCTGCTTGCCGAATTCTTTCATTAGCCAAGTCTTGCCAACCTGACGTGCCCCTTCAATAATTAAGGGTTTGCGGCGTTTGCTTTGTTTCCATTTTAATAGTTTTTCAATAGCAATTCGGTACATAGACGCACCTCCATCATCATAATGTAAGTATAGTATATTACGCAATTACAAAAAATACAATGAGTTTTAGTCTGATAATTACATTTTTTACAGTGATGAAAGTCGATGAGTTTCATAATATTCTGGCAGCGAAAGCGGCGTATTTATTCCTGTGAAGCAGGCCTCCGATCTTGCTGAAGCAATGAAAACTGCTGCAACTTCCTATTCCACAAGAGATCTGCTTTCTGTCCGCTATATGAACCATTTTAATACGCTTTTTGGTTTTCTCAGAGTCATTTTCTTGAGTCTCATTGGTTTACTCATCGGCGGACTGCTTTCTCTCCCCTACATGGATCATGCCAGCATTCCACTCATTGTTTCCAGCAGTGCGGCCGATTCCCTTCTTGGCAGTGTTCTTCTGGAATCCGGTGTCCAGAGTGGTGTTTATCAGAGTATTTTATGGTTTCTCCTGTGGATTCTGTTTTCCGCTACGCTGGGATTTCTGCATCCCAAAAAACAAATTTGGGGTCCAGGAAACATAACCGTTCCATGGATGCTGAAAAATAAACAGATGAGTGAAATGAAAAACGGAAATATCCGCGTATAATTTTTATCCATTATGCCAAACTGGCTTAAATGATTGATTTATTGAGCAAACTTGTTTTTCTACCAGTCCCATCTTTCCAAAACACTCTTCCAATTTGTCGCATCTTTTTCCGTAGAAACTCACACAAATTTGACAATTTGTGATACACTAACCTATAGCAATTCCGAATATTTTATGCTTCATCACTAATTTTTCGGAACTGAAATTGACTTTTCGATGCATAAACCAAACGATTTGTGGTATACGAAGAAAGGAATTCTTATGAAACTTATTTTTATCCGCCACGGCGAACCGAATTATGAGATTGATTCTCTGACTGAAAAAGGCTGGCGTGAGGCTGAGCTACTTTCGAAGCGGACGGTGAAATGGAACGTCACCGATTTTTACTGCTCGCCGCTCGGACGTGCGAAGGATACGGCTTCTTTTACGTTGAAAAATGCGGGCCGCGAGGCCGAAATTCTTCCGTGGCTGCGGGAGTTTGATGCGCCTGTCCTTGATCCGGAGACCGGAAAGCGCCGGATTCCGTGGGATTTTCTTCCGGATGTGCTCGATGCAAACCGGGATCTCTATGACAATAATCTCTGGACGAAAAATCCGATCATGCAGACCGGAAACATGGACGAGAATTATCATTTTGTGACCGACGGACTCGATGCACTGCTTGCGCGCTACGGTTATGTACGCGACGGTTACCGCTATCACGCTTCGGATGAAACGAACCGCGAAGCTGTCATTGTCTGCTTCTGCCATCTCGGCGTTACGTGTGTGGCGCTGTCCCACCTGCTGAACATGACACCGGTGCAGCTCTGGCAGGGCATGTTCCTGGCGCCGACTTCCGTCACGATCGTCGGAACCGAGGAGCGCAAACCGGGCGAGGTGTACTTCCGCTGCCAGACCGTAGGCGATGTCCATCACCTGCTTTCGGCGGGCGAGCCGGTTTCCTATTATGGAGCGTTTAACGATCCATTTCAATTTTAAACTTTACAAAAAGGAAGATTTTTATCATGAATGAAGCAAAATTAAGAGAATACGCAGAGCTGATCGTAAAAATCGGCGCAAATGTACAGAAAGGACAGCGTGTCCGCCTGCAGACCGGCGTTGACCAGGTTCAGCTTGCTACCATGGTTACCGAAGAGTGCTACAAGGCCGGTGCCAGCTATGTTGAAGTGATCTGGGAGTGCGGTCCGATCAACAAACTGAATTATCAGTATGCATCCGCAGAAACTCTCGGCACCGTTCAGACCTGGGAAGAAGAGCGCCTCAAACAGATGACCGTGGATCTGCCGGTCCGCATTTTCATCGACTCCTCCGATCCGGACGAGCTTGCCGGCATCTCCGCTGACCTGCTCTCCACCGTTCGCCAGATGCGCGCAAAAGTAACGAAAAAATACCGCGACCAGATCGACGGAAAACATCAGTGGCTGATCGTTGCCGCTCCATCACCGGCATGGGCTGCAAAAGTATTCCCGGGCGAGCCGGAGGATGTTGCAGTTGAGAAACTGTGGAATGCCATTTTCGACTGCCTGTACTTAAAAGAAGGCGAAGATATCGAAAAGATCTGGCAGGCACACAGCAACCGTATGATCAGCAAGGCAAAATGGATGACCGAGCAGGCGTTCCATAAACTGCATTACACCAGCAAAAATGGAACTGATTTCACCGTTGAGCTGATCCCGGGCGCAAAATGGAGCGGCGCCGGCGATATCAATCATCTGAACAAGGTCTTCTTCGTTCCGAATATGCCGACCGAGGAAGTTTTCACCAGCCCGATGCGCGGCAAATGCGAAGGCCGCCTTGTTTCCACCAAACCGCTCAGCTGGTCCGGACAGGTTATCAACAACTTTACTGTTGATTTTAAAGACGGAAGAGTCGTTGACTGCCACGCAGAGCAGGGCGAGGAAGTTCTGAAAAAAATGTTCGCCATGGATGACGGCGCTTCGATGCTCGGCGAGGTTGCACTCGTTCCGAAGGAGTCCCCGATCAACCAGTCCGGTCTGATGTTCTTCAACACACTGTTCGATGAGAACGCATGCTGTCATGTTGCCGCCGGTGCCGGATTCTCTGAGGTTCTGGACGGATTTATGGATATGAGTGATGAAGAAATCCTCGCAAAAGGTGTCAATGATTCCCTGATCCACGTTGACTTTATGGTTGGATCGGATGACCTGCACATCGTGGGTATCCACGAAGACGGAAGCGAGACCGATGTCTTTGTAAACGGCACCTGGGCTGAATAATCATCGCCCCATCCTTTCCATCACTTTGCAGAACACCACCGCCGCAATCGTACTCGCCGCTGTCGCCGCAAGCGCCGGTCCGACAATTGCCGTCGGATGGACACTGCCGTACTGACTGCGGTACGCGATGATGTTGACGGGGATGAGCTGCAGGGATGAAATATTCAAAATCAAAAACGTACACATTTCCCGGTTCGCGGTTCCTTCTGGAACTGCGGCCGGGTTTTTCGTTTTCCGCCGCTCCTCCTCCAGCTCCTCAAACCGCTCCATCGCCGCAAGCCCCGGCGGCGTCGCAGCCGCGCCAAGCCCAAACACATTACAGATCATATTCATCCCCGCCGCCCGCATTGCAGGATGCTCTTCCGGCACTCTCGGAAACAAAAACCGCAGCACCGGCCCCATCCTTTTCACCAGCCCGTCAATCACTCCCGCCTTCTTCGCAATCTCCATCAGCCCCGCCCAGAACCCTGTCACCCCAACCAGCGAAACCGCCAGCACCACCGCCTCCCGCGAAGCCCGAATCACCCCATCCGTCACCTCCGGCATCCGCCCCTGTATCGCGCCGTATACGATGCCGAGAAGCAGCATGGAACTCCATAGAACGTTCATTGCATCACCTGACTAAAAAAGATCTTTATAAAAATATGCTGACTTTATATTTTCCATGATTCGAACAGGATCCTGTTATACCCTATCCAGTGAACAAAATAGACTATATATTTCTTCGTGTATTGCCCGGCACTTTTTCATTTAAAAATCAATTTCCCGCTTTCCCTTTTCTCATATAAGGATTTCGATACAGTGAAATCACAAGCTCCGCAGCCATGAAGCACCAGATAATCGGTTCGCACCAGATTACGGCGCTGTAATGGTAACGCGGGATGAATACCATTGCGAAGATAATCTTTCCAAAAAGCTCAATAAAGCTCGACAGCAGCGGCAGAATCTTTTCTCCGAGTGCCTGCAGTGCAAGGCGGCTGCAGTTGACGAGGCCGAGCGCGAAGAAGAACGGGATGGCTACGCGGAGGTAGCGGGCGCCGTTTCCGAGGACGGTCGGGTCGGAGGAGCCGGAGATCAGGTGTACCAGGGTTGGCGCAAACGGTGTGACACAGATAATCAAAGCGATGGTAACGCTGAAGCAGAATAAGTAGGCATAGCGGATGCCTTTGTGTACGCGCTCCCGGTTATCCGCACCGCGATTCTGTGCAACGTAGGTGTTGACGGCCTGCGCCATCGAAGAAAGCGGCATCATGGAGAACGAAAACAGCTTTCTCGCAGCGGTATGTCCCGCAATTGTTTCATATCCAAGACTGTTGATGCCCGGCTGCAGAACGATCGAACCAACGTAAATGATGCTGCTCATGAATCCCATTGAAAATCCCTGTGCCAGCAGATCCGCGTACAGTCCGCGGTCCGGCTCAAAGTGGCGTTTTTCCGGCAACAGAATTTTCGCTTTCGTAACAATATAAATCAGGCAGAGCACCACGGAAATCCCCTGTGCAATGACGGTTGCAATCGCGGCACCGCGGACGCCCATGCCAAAGGTGCGGATAAACAGCAGATCGAGCACGATGTTTACCAGCGATGAAAAGATCAGGAACACGAGCGGCATGAAGCTGTTTCCGATCGCCCGCAGCAGACCGGAGCACAGGTTGTAGGCGAACATGACGAACAGGAAAATCGAGAGAATCGAAATGTAACTGTAGGATTCCTCAAGAATCTTCGCCGGTGTTTTCAGCAGGCGCAGCAGCGGATGCATGAAGATCGTTGCCAGAATCGTGACAACCAGCGTAACGGCAACGCCGATGACGATACAGGATGCAACCGATTTTTTCATCCGGTCTGTCTCCTGCCGTCCAAAGCAGCGCGCCGTGACGATTGCAAGACCGTTTCCGACGCCGAAGGTAAATCCGGTCATCATCTCATAAATCGACGAGCAGGCACCCATCGCCGCAATCGACGAGTCGCCGAGTGTATAGCCGACGATCAGCGTATCCATCGTGTTGTAAATCTGCTGAAACACGCGGGACGCCATAATCGGCAGGGCAAAAAGCAGCAGAGATTTCAGGATTGGGCCATGAAGCAGATCCACCTGAGAACTCCGCCGGGTTTGTGTCTGTGACATAAAAAAATTCCTCCCTCTAAGTATAATGCATTGTTACCATTATATCAGAAGAGAGGAATTACCGGGCAGATAAAATACCCAAAACCATAAAAAAATACAATAATACAAAACTTTTACGGATTTTCGTCAATGATCGTGCATGTTCCGCCTTTTTCTTCGAAGTAATCCTGCATCTGCGCCGACAGCACATTCACATCCTCGTACTGCTCCGGCCGCACATGGTTCGAAATCCAGGCATCGCCGCCCTCGTACAGGATCTGATACTGGCTGTTATAGGAAGCTTCATATACATATGATTCCCCGTCGAGCGTGCATTCATAACGAACCGTGCGAAGCGACGCTTCATCCCGCAGCTGTGATCCCGTGTACACCCGAAGTCCGATCGCCGCTCCAATCAGAACAAAGATCGCCGCAAACACACCAACAAACGCATACCGGATCACTTTCCGTCTCCGCACTGCCTGCTGCACCAGCTGATCATTTAAGACCGCAAGCTGCTGTGCAATCTCATTCAGTTCCGAAGGCTGCTCCTCCTCTACTTCCAGCCCGCCGCCCAGCAGCACGCTCACCGGCACCTCAAACAGCTCCGCCATCCGATCCAGCATCACCGCATCCGGAACCGAAATCCCTTTCTCCCATTTCGAAATCGTCTGCCGCACCACATGCAGCTGCTCCGCCAGCGTTTCCTGGGAATATCCTTTTTTCTTTCGCAGTATTTTGATGTTATCACTCAGCATAACTGTGTCCTCCGCGTATTTGATGGGCCTATCATACGACAAAAACTGGCGTTGCGGCAAGCAACAAAAAATAACACGGCAAATTAGGTTGTATTTATCCTAAGATTTATATATACTATAGAAAAAAGTCTTAAGGAGGTACCCAAAATGACTATCGACACAAAAACTTTAATTTCCATTTCCGAAGCAAACCAGAATTTTTCCAAAGTCGCCCGCCTGGTAGACGAATACGGTTCTGCTGTGATTCTGAAAAATAACATTCCAAGATATCTTGTCATCGACTTCAGCAAAGCCGAGCAGGAAACCACTGCATCCGAAGAGGATGTGTTAAACATCTCAAAACGCCTGATGGAACAAAACAAAGAAGCATACGAGGTACTTGCTAAATGAAAAGACTGAGTAAAAAGCAAATTCTCATGCTGCATACTCAGTTGATTCAGCAAACTGGCGGAAGCGACGGAGTCAGAGATTACAATCTGCTGGACTCCGCTCTCGAAACGCCTTTCCAGTCCTTCGGCGGAGAAGACTTGTACCCCACCCTGCAGGCAAAAGCCGCAAGACTGGGCTATGGCCTGATCAAAAATCATTGTATGATTCTTTCCCCAGCAGATACTGATAAATATCCCTCTTCGTCACCCCGCGATCCTTCGCCACGAGTTTCATCGCTTCTTTTCTTGCAATCCCCTGATCTTCATACCGTTTCATATGATCTTCAATCGAAATCTCCTCAAACGCTGCCTTCGCCTCGTCCTCGATTTCTTTCTGGCTTCGGCCTTCAATCACAAGCACGCATTCCCCTTTCGGATCTTCCTGTTCGTAGCGAGTGATGGCATCTTCAATCGTGGTCTGCCATGCCGTCTCGTGTTTCTTGGTCAGTTCCCGGCAGAGTGTCAGCCGCCGGTTGCCAAGCGTCTCCAGCAGCTCCCGCAGCGTTTTCAGCAGATGATGCGGCGCCTCGTATACGATCATCGTCCGCGTCTCGTTTTTCAGCCGTTCCAGCGCCAGTTTATGTTCTTTTTTATCCGGCGGAAGAAATGCTTCGAAGACAAATCTTCTCGTCGAAAGTCCCGACAGTGTCAGTGCCGTCACACACGCGCATGCGCCCGGCAGGCTTGTCACTTCGATGCCTGCCTCGTACGCCATCTTCACCAGCTCCTCACCCGGATCAGAAATTCCCGGTGTTCCGGCATCCGTGATCAGCGCGATATTTGTTCCCGCCAGCAGCTTCTGCACCAGCTCGCGGCCCTTGTCGTATTTGTTGTATTCATGGTAACTCGTCATCGGCGTATGAATCTCAAAATGGTTCAGCAGCTTAATGCTGTTTCTCGTATCCTCCGCCGCGATCAGATCGACCTCCTGCAGAATGCGGATTGCACGGAAGGTCATGTCCTCCAGATTTCCAATTGGTGTTGCACACAAATATAATTTTCCTGCCATGTTCTTATCTCCCGTCTCCATATAATTCCCGGATGTCCTTTGTATACACGCCCGGCGTCTCATACACAATCAGCGGTTTCTCCACGGTAATTCTCGGATTCCCGCCTTTCATCGCCTCGATCAGCACCATGTTCGGCTCCTTGTCCACAAACGGATAAACGAGCTGCATCCTTTTTGGTTCCAGATGATATTTTTTCAGCGTCGAAAAAATCTCCGCCAGCCGGAACGGCCGGTGCACCAGATAGAACCGTCCTTTCGTCTTTAAAACCGCCGATGCCTCTTTCGCAATATCATCAAACGAGCACAGCACCTCATGCCGCGCAATCGTCTTCGCCTCAAGCGCATTCGTCAGCCCGTGCTGCCCCGTCATGTACGGCGGATTGCACGTTACCACATCAAACACTTCTTTTCCAAACTGCTGCGATGCCGTCTTCACATCTCCCTGGAAAATCTCAACATCATTTTCCAGATGATTGTACCGCACACTCCGCTGTGCCATCTCGGCACTGTACTCCTGAATTTCCAGCCCGGAAAAATGCTCTCCGTTTGTCTTCGCCTTCAGCAGAATCGGCACAATTCCCGATCCCGTGCAGAAATCCATCGCCCGCTCCCCGCGCTTCACCTTCGCGTAGGATGCCAGCAGCACCGCGTCAATGCCATAGCAGAAAAGGGATGGATTTTGTATCATCCAGTAACCGTTCTGCAGATCATCGAGCCGCTCACCCGGCTTCAAAAATTCTTCTTTTCTATCCAATGAAAATCCCTCCTCCTGCTGACTGCCCAGCGCCGCATCACACAAAAAGAAGCGTCAGTTTTACCCGGCGCTTACTTTTTCAAAATGCATTCCAAATCAATCTTATTCCGGCTGTTTTGCCTCTTCCGAAGAAGCCTGCTCCCCGGAGCTGTTTCTGTCTTTTTTCTTCTCTTTGCCTTTTTCCTTCTTATGCTTCGGCTTGAACTTGAGCTCTTCCACCGGGCACTCCCGCATTTCCTTCTCATCGTTCACATCCACCAGCACTTTTACGAGCTGACGAAGCACATTCACACCGGAAACCTCACCTTTCATGCCGTCCGGCAGCGTTACGATATCGCCGACACCCGGCAGCTTGCGGTTCAGGTATTCATAGGTTTCCTGCTCGTTTTTCAGGCAACACATCAGTCGTCCGCAGACACCCGAAATCTTCGTCGGGTTCAGGGACAGGTTCTGCTCTTTTGCCATCTTGATCGAAACCGGTGCAAACTCGGACAGATACGTATGGCAGCAAAGCGGTCTGCCGCAGATGCCGATTCCGCCGAGGATCTTTGTCTCATCGCGGACACCGATCTGGCGAAGCTCGATTCTCGTCTTAAAGACAGCCGCCAGATCCTTTACCAGCTCACGGAAATCAATTCTTCCGTCGGCGGTAAAGTAAAACAGCATCTTGTTATTGTCAAACGTATACTCTGCATCGATCAGCTTCATCTCCAGGTTGTGCGCCCGGATCTTCTTCTGGCAGATTTCAAACGCTTCTTTTTCTTTCTTGCGGTTGCTCTCCTCCCGCGCATCATCCTTCGGCGTTGCAATGCGGATGACTTCTTTCAACGGCTGGATCACCTTGGAATCGTCAACTTCTTTTGGCCCCAGCACAACGAAACCATACTCTACGCCGCGCGCCGTCTCAACGATAACGTGGTCGCCCACGCAGATGTCCAGCTCTCTCGGCGAGAAATAATATACTTTTCCTACGTTTCGAAAACGTACTCCTATAATTGTTATCATGCTATCAGTTTTCCTTCATTGTCAGGAACATAAGCTCCATGGTTAAATCAAAATTAACATTCGCGTTCAGGCGGGCTCTCGCCTTCTGAATCGCCTCTATAATCTTCTCCAGGCCTTCGTATGAGCTCTTATTTGCTCTCTCACGGATTCCATTCAGCTCCTGCTTGAACACAAGGGAATCGACCTCTTTTGTCGCCTTAAAGAGCAGAACATCGCGGAACCATAAAGAAAAGATATCGAAGTAATCATCAATATTGTCTTTTTCGGCCGTCAGTTTTTTGATCGTCTCCACGATTTCATACAGCGGCATACTGTCGGCGTACTTTGCCATGCGGAGTGCACTTTCCAGCGTCTCCTCGTATTCCGGAGAACGGGCAATCCGCTCTGCTTTTCCGATATTTCCCTGCGCCAGGGACGCATCAACCTCTGCCTGGTAATCCGGCACATGCATTTCGTTCATCAGATAATCTTTCACAAGCTGGTCTCCCACTGGTTTTAAATTTAACTGCACGCAGCGTGACGAAATCGTCGGAAGCAGCGCATCCGGGTTGTCTGCCAGAAGCATGACAACTGCGTAGGCCGGCGGCTCCTCGATCGTCTTCAGCAGCGCGTTCTGCGCCTGAAGTGTCAGCTTCTGCGCCTCGTCGATGATATAAATCTTGTACGGACTGCTGTACGGCTTGATCATCACATCGTTAATGAGCTGCTCGCGGATTTCATCGATGCTGATGGTGTTCGGCTTTTCATGCTTCACATAAATGATATCCGGATGATTCTGGCTCTGTGCCTTTTTACAGGACGGGCATTCCATACAGGGCTCGACCCCGTGCTTCTCGCACTGAAGCGTCATCGCAAACAGTGAAGCCATCATTTTCTTTCCCGATCCACTCTCTCCGCCAAAAAGATAAGCATGAGATACTTTATTCATCGAAATGGCATTCTGTAAATGCGTTATGATTTCCTGATGTCCTACAACCTTCTGAAAACCCTGCATAAAATCACCCCCTGGAGTTCTTTTGTATTTCTTACTAATACTGCATTAAGTATATCACAACTTTTTCTGTTGTTCCACAAAATTCTGAATTTCGGAAAAACAGTCTTCCGGCGTAGAATTATTGAAAAATCTGCGGACAATTCCAGCTTCCGCAATTTTCTCCTCCGTAAAATCCTCACAGTCCGCCAGGAATCTCCGGCACATCTCCGCGTATTTCGGCTCTGTCTGTTTTCTTTCCCGTTCCAGTGCCCGCGAAAGCCGCAGCCCATCGTCCACCTCGACATACAGCGGAACCATCGCCTGCTCCCCGAAGTATGCCTTTAATTTCAGATACGATTCCAGTGTCCCGATTCCGAGATAATCATGCTTCACAAGATCAATCTGCCCGTCATCCGCCGTAAAATAATACCACGGCCCCTGCACCGTCGAATACATGCGCTCCTCGATAATCTTTCCGGCCTCCCGCAGTTCCGAAAGCCGTTTTTCATCCACAAAGAAATACTCTCTTCCGTCCTGCTCCCCGCTCCGGATCGGCCGTGTTGTATACAGGACAAACGGTTTTAAATCCAGCGCCGTCTCCTGGATCAGATGCTCATAAATATGATCTTTCCCTGACGCACTTTTTCCCATCAGATAGTAAATTTTTCCCATTTTATCTCTCCCCGAAACACAGATTCTTTATGCCTTAAACCGATATCCAACGCCCCAGATCGTCTCGATATACTGCGGCTTTGCCGTATTAAACTCAATCTTTTCACGGATCTTCTTGATATGCACCGTAACCGTCGCAATATCTCCGATCGACTCCATATCCCAGATCTCCCGGAACAGCTCCTCTTTTGTAAAGACGCGGTTCGGATTCTCCGCAAGGAAGGTCAGCAAATCGAATTCTTTTGTCGTAAACTGCTTCTCCTCGCCATTCACCCACACGCGGCGTGCCGTCTTGTCAATCTTGATGCCGCGGATCTCCACGATATCATTTTCCTTCTTGCCGCTTCCGACCAGACGTTCGTACCGTGCCAGATGTGCTTTCACGCGCGCAACCAGCTCACTTGGGGAAAACGGCTTTGTCATATAGTCATCCGCACCAAGGCCCAGTCCGCGGATTTTATCAATATCATCCTTCTTTGCAGAAACCATGATAATCGGAATATCCTTCTTTTCACGCACTTCGCGGCAGATCTCAAAGCCATCCACCTCCGGCAGCATCAGATCCAGGATCAGCAGATCAAAATCCTCCTTGATCGCCCGTACAAGACCGGTGTCTCCCTGGTTTTCAATCTCCACCTCAAAGCCCGAAAGCTCCAGATAATCTTTCTCCAGATCTGCAATGGATTCCTCATCCTCAACAATCAGTATTTTACTCATGAAACAGGTACCTCCTGATATTTTCTTAATACAAAGTACATCGTGGTGCCCACCCCTTCTTTGCTGGTGGCCCACACTTTTCCGCCGTGGTCTTCGAGAATTTTCTTCACAATCGAAAGGCCAATTCCGCTGCCGCCCCTCGTGCTGTTGCGGGACGCATCGGTGCGATAAAAGCGATCGAAAATCTTCGTCAGATCCTTCGTCGCAATTCCCTTTCCGTTATCCTCAATCTCCACCTGCACAAAATCTCCGACATCGCGCAGACGGATGTTGATGACCTTATGGCTCTTGTCCATATATTTGATGGAATTGCTTACAATATTATTGATGACACGCTTGATCTGCTCCGCATCCGCAATGACGACCGGGTCGTCCTCGAGGTAATTAAAGTATGTCAGATCCACATGCTGCGCGTCAAGTTCCAGATTCAGCTCCTCCACGCAGTCATCAAAGTAATCTGCGATGTGGATTTTTGAAAACGTATACGGAATACGGTTCGTGTCAATCTTGGAATAAAACGTCAGCTCATTAATCAGACGATCCATCTCATTTGCCTTATTGTAAATCGTGCGGATGTAACGGTCCATCTTCTCCGGCGTATTCGCCACACCGTCCATGATGCCCTCCACATATCCTTTGACCGCGGTAATCGGCGTTTTCAGGTCATGCGAAATGTTGCTGATCAGCTCTTTATTCTCTTTGTCGAACTCAACCTTTTCCTCCGCCGTCTCTTTCAGCCGGATGCGCATCTCCTCGAAGTCCTCGCAGAGATCATTGATCTCTGCCACACCACACGGCTCCACGGTAAAGTCAAGATTTCCGTCTTTGATGTTCTGCGTCGCCTTCTTCAGCTGTCCGAGCGGGCCGATCACACCGCGGTAAATCCAAAGGCTCAGGCCAAGGCTGGTGAACACCAGAATCAGAACCGTCACAACAGCAAGTTCTCTTGCCATACCCGTAATCTGCGGCGCAATCTGATCTGTCTTGGTTACGATAAACGCACTGCATTCTTTTCCGTCCACGTTCTCATAGTCCACCTGTTTGACCATCCACTGTTTTTCATTTCGGAAATAAACACCGCCTTGGGAATTGGCGCCTGGATCGCCGTATTTCGGCAGCTCATTTTCCAGTTCCTCCGACGACAGCTCTGCCGATCCGTTGTAAATGATGGTTCCGTTTTCACACACCGCAATAAACGACTGTTTTTTCTTCAGTCTCGCATTCAGAATGGCGAGATAATCCGTTTCTTCCAGCATCGAGGTATCCGATTTTGCGGTCTTCTCCACCTCGTCGTACTCTTCTGCTGTCATCGCATTCAAAAGCAGCGTATTGTTCGAAATGGTTCGATACGTTGCGTTTGCGAGACCATATTTTTCACCAATGCTCTTCGTCTTATACCCTACAAAAAAGTAAAACGTTAAGGCGCACATCACAATCGGAACCAGTATGATGATGAAAAAAGAAATGATGACTCTCGTCCGTAATTTCATGCTTTTTTTCTTTTTTCCATATAAAATTCACCTGTTTTCCAACACATATTTCGTATTTTCCGCGCCCGCAGGACAGAAAAAAATCCTCAGTACGCAGTCTAAATTTATTATAGCACAACGCCTGAGGATTTTTCATTAACTTAGATGAATCTTTCTAAACTTTCTATAAACACAAGGTTCGTACGAACAACCGTGTTTTAAAGGTATTTTTTCAGGTCTTCTACCTTGTCCAGTTTCTCCCACGGCAGATCCAGATCGTTTCTTCCGAAGTGTCCGTAAGCGGAAGTCTGTTTGTAGATCGGACGGCGCAGATCCAGCATTTTGATGATTCCAGCCGGGCGAAGATCAAAGTTCTCGCGAACGATATCGGTCAGTTTGTTGTCGGACAGTTTTCCTGTGCCGTAGCTGTCGATCATGATAGAGGTCGGATGAGCGACACCGATTGCGTAGGAAAGCTGAACCTCGCATTTATCAGCAAGACCTGCTGCTACGATGTTCTTTGCTACGTAACGTGCTGCATAAGCTGCAGAACGGTCTACTTTTGTGCAGTCTTTTCCAGAGAAAGCTCCGCCGCCGTGACGAGCGTATCCGCCGTAGGTGTCTACGATGATCTTACGGCCGGTCAGACCGGAATCTCCGTGAGGTCCGCCGATTACGAAACGGCCGGTAGGGTTGATGAAGAACTTGGTGTGCTCATCTACCATGTCTGCCGGAATGATTTCGTCGAATACGTATTTTTTGATATCCTCATGAATCTGCTCCTGGGATACTTCCGGATCATGCTGAGTGGAAAGAACAACCGCATCAAGACGGAACGGTTTGCCGTTCTCATCGTACTCTACGGTTACCTGTGTTTTTCCATCCGGACGCAGGTATGTTAAAGTACCGTCTTTGCGGACTTTGGTCAGCTGGCGAGCCAGTTTGTGTGCCATGTAGATCGGGTATGGCATGTACTCTTCGGTCTCGTTGGTTGCGAATCCGAACATCATTCCCTGATCTCCTGCTCCAATGGCATCGATCTCCTCATCGCTCATATTGTTCTCTTTTGCTTCGAGCGCTTTGTCTACACCCATAGCGATATCGGTGGACTGTTTGTCAATTGCAGTTACAACAGCGCAGGTATCTGCGTCAAATCCGTATTTTGCACGGTCGTAGCCGATTTCGCGAACGGTATCACGTACAACCTGCTGGAAATCAATGTGTGCGTTGGATGTAATCTCACCCATTACCATAACGTATCCTGTTGTAGTACAGGTTTCGCAAGCTACGCGGCTCATCGGATCCTGCTCAAGCAGCGCATCCAGAATCGCATCAGAAATGGCATCACAGATTTTGTCCGGATGTCCTTCGGTTACAGACTCAGAAGTTAAACAGTCTTTTTTCCATTCTTTTTCTCCGTTTTTTTCTTCTCTTCTCTTTTGCTTTTCGTTCGTGGGCTTTGGCTTTCCCTGAACATTTTTTCGTAAAAAAGATCCGCAATTTTTAGCGGACCTGAATAGTAATGTTCAAATCCCCTTATTGTTCGAAAATTTCGCTCAGGCTGGCACCTTCCCGTACAGACCATTCTGTCTGGGGGTTGCCGTGGTTTCACAGATCCTATGTATCTCCACCACTCTGAATAAGAGAAAAGCAACTGAATTTTTGATTTTGTTTTTTGCTACTCTGATACACTATCGCAAAATACGCCATTCGTCAAGAGGAAATAAAAGGATTTGAGACATTTTCTTACTGTTGTCCCAAACATCCTTTCTTTTTTTCTGATTTTTCGGCTGTATCTTCTGTTATTTGTGAACAGATAAGAAAACTCTCCAAAACAGAGAGTTTTCTTATCTGCTGTATCGTTTTTTCTACTCTTCTGCTTTCATCTCGCGGACAACCTTCCGCAGCTTCAGAATCATGGACGGAGCAACAGAAAGCTCATCCACTCCCATTCGTACAAACTGCTCCGTCAATGTCAGGTCTGCACCGAGCTCCCCGCAGATTCCTGCCCATTTTCCGCATTTGTGTGCATTTTCCACCACCATGCGAATCATCCGAAGAACTGCTTCATGGTGTGGATTGTAGAAATCATCCAGCTGTTCATTCTGACGGTCAATCGCCAGGGTATACTGCGTCAGGTCATTCGTTCCGATGCTGAAGAAATCCACCATTTCCGCCAGACGGTCGCTGATCATCACGGCAGCCGGTGTCTCGATCATAATGCCCTGCTCCGGAATTTTATACTGCACTTCCTGTTTTTTCAGCTCTTCCTCTACTTCTGCAACAATTGCGTAGATTTTTTCTACCTCTTCTGTTGATGTGATCATCGGATACATGACAGAAAGGTTTCCGTAAACGGCTGCGCGGAACAATGCGCGAAGCTGCGCTTTAAAAATTTCCGGCTGTTTCAGACAAATCCGGATTGCACGGTACCCAAGCGCCGGATTTTCTTCTTTTCCAAGATTAAAGTATTCTACCTGCTTATCTGCCCCGATATCCAGCGTACGGATAATCACTTTTTTGCCTGCCATGGTCTGCACGGCCTGTTTATATGCCTGAAACTGTTCTTCCTCCGTTGGGAAATCATTTCTTCCAAGATAGAGAAATTCACTTCGGAAAAGTCCGATTCCGCCGGCATCATTTTCCATCACATAGCCAAGGTCACCAACACTGCCGATATTTGCATAGATGTTGATCTTACGGCCATCCGGTGTAATATTTTCTTTTCCTTTCAACTCCTCAAGAAGCTTCTGTTTCTCTGCTTCTTCCTGCATTCTTTTTTCGGTTTCCTTCTGCACATCCTCCTCCGGCTCAAAGATAACCTGACCTGAAAAACCGTCTACAACGGCCGTCATGCCTGTTTTCAGACCGTTTAAATCCATCGGGACACCGATTAACGCCGGAATATTCATCATTCGCGCAAGAATCGCAGTATGAGAATTGGTAGATCCATGTACAGTCACAAACGCAAGTATTTTTTCTTTGTCCATCTGTACAGTTTCACTCGGACTTAAATCGTCTGCCACTATAACAGATGGTTCCATAGAGCTCAGGTCGTTATCTCCCTCTCCGCTTAAATTGCGGACCAGACGTTCGGAAATATCTTTTACATCTGCGGAACGAGCTTTCATATATTCATCATCCATAGCTGCAAACATCTCTGCAAAATTATCGCCAGTTGCTGCCGCTGCATATTCTGCATTTACCAGTTCTGTCCGGATCATGTTCTCCATTGATTCCAGATAGTCCTCATCCTCCAGCATCATCTGATGGACTTCAAAGATCGCCGCACTTGCCTCTCCAACTTCCCGGACTGCCTTGTCATACAGTCTGCCAAGCTGTTTTTTCGAAACCTCCACGGCTTCTTTCACACGTTTTACTTCTGCTTCCGGATCTTCAATCCGGGCTCTTTTAACCTGGTAATCATTTTTCTTTAGAACCGCAACCGGTCCCATAACAATTCCTTTATATACGGATTTCCCCTGAAAATACTGCATTTTTTATCCTCCGAGCGTACTTTTTACAGATTTGCTTCGAAAAACGCTTTCAGCGTCTCAATCGCTGCATCTTCGTCCTCTCCGTTTGCTGCAACGGTTACGGTATCTCCCTGCTTTACACCAAGTGACATCAGCATCATCAGCTGAGTCAGTTTTTTCGTTTTTCCATCTTTTGTGATGGTGCATTCCGATGCAAAATTTTTTGCCTCCTTTACCAGCATTCCTGCCGGTCTTGCGTGGATTCCCAGTTCATCTTTAATGGTATATTCAAATGTTTTCATGCTTTTATTCTCCTTCTTCTCTGTCCATAATCCGTTCTATGTGCATAGCGAGATATCCAATTTCGATCTCCTCCATCGGAAGTTTCAGCCTCTTTTCCATCTCCTCACAGATTCGTTTCGCCGCCTGAAAGGCTTTCGGAAACTTTACGGACATGTAGTCATTCATATTTACTTTCAGTTTTTCCCCACTGACCGCTCTTGCAACCATATAGCGGATATGGTTCATCATACGGTTATACGACAACGACATCACATCGATGGTATGCCCGGTGATATGCTCCACCAAAGAAATGCTCTCCCGGACTGCTCTTGCTACTTCCATGGCCTGTGAAACATTTTCCTCCACAATTGCCGAATGAACATGAAGTGCAAGATAGCCGATTTCATGTTCATCCATTTCGATCTGAAGCCGTTCTTTTAAAAGCTCCCTGATACAGGAAGCAACTTTATACTCTTTGTAAAACATCACACGGATATCGTCGGTGAGCGGATTGCTGATCTGCTCACCGTTCTGAATCCGCCGGACAGCAAAATCCAGATGATCTGCCATTGGAAAGACGATGGAACGGTCAATTTTTCCAAATTCCTTTTCTGCCTCGTCAAGCACGGCACTCGCCAGCTCCAGGCTGAGCGGAGAAACGCCCTGTACAATGGTTCTGGCATTTCCTCGCTCCGTCATCTCTGTCAGGGAATAAATGCGGGCATCGTCTCCCGGCTGTACACGCTGTCCCGTTTTTTTCCCAAATGCAATTCCTTTCCCCATGACCAGATATTCCCGGTTATTTTCTTCTTCCACACCAATAAATGAATTGTGGTTCAGTGTTTTTGCTATCCTGTACATTCTTCTCACCCGTTTTTAAGGCACAGCTTACGCGAGAATCTCAATCGCAAATAAAGGATCTCCTGCTTTTACCGGTCCGTCTGCCAAAAGACGGATTCTCTGGTTCTCCTCCAGCTCTGTGCAAAGAACCGGTGACGTAACCGACGGCGCATGTGTTTTCAGATATTCCAGATCCAGTTTCAGCATCGGATCACCTTTTTTCACGGTCTGACCGCTTTCTACCAGTGCCTCAAATCCCTCTCCGTTCAGTTTTACTGTATCAATTCCGACATGAATCAGAAGGCTGACCCCGGAATCGGTTACAAATCCAATCGCATGTTTTGTGTCAAAAACAAACGCGACTTCTCCGTCCTCCGGAGCACGCACATAAGGATCTTCCGGTGTCACAACAGCGCCGTCTCCCATCATCTTTTCCGCAAACGCTTCATCCGGCGCAGTAGAAAGGTCGGCTGCCAGTCCGCTTATCGGGCTGCAGACAGTAATCGTATCCACAACCTTCTGTTCTTTTGTTTCCTGCGTCGGTTCCGCCTCTTTTTGGGTTGGTGTATTTTCTGCTTCCGCATACGTATTCGGAGCTTTTTCCAGATAATCCTCTAAATTTGATTTTATCACAGTTACATTCGGTCCGTAAATAACCTGTACACCATTTCCTTTATGCACAACGCCAGATGCCCCTGTCGCCTTTAAAATACCATCGCTGACTCTCGCTGCATCATGAACAGTACAGCGCAGTCTTGTTGCACAGCAGTCCACATCCGAAATATTTTTCTTTCCGCCAAGACCTTTTGTGATTGCTTCACTCATGGCATCTTCCGATGCCACCCCATCGTTCTGCGCCTCTTTTCTTGCTTTTACATCTGCTTTCGTATAAAGCTTGGTTTCCACATCATCATCCTCACGACCCGGTGTCTTAAAATCAAACTTTTTAATCATGAATTTGAAGATAAAATAATACAGGAAGAAATAAAGAATGCCGACCGGAATCACCCTCATCCAGCTTGTCTTTTCATTTCCCTGCAGAATACCGAACAGGAAGAAGTCCAGAAGTCCGCCGGAAAAGGTAAGACCTACTGCGATATTCAGGATGTGTGCGATCATATAAGCTGTTCCCGCAAGAATAACCTGCACGACAAACAACGCCGGTGCAACAAACAGGAACGAGAATTCCAGCGGTTCTGTGATACCGGTTGCCATACACGCAAGTGCTGCGGAAAGAAGCAGACCGCCTGCTGCTTTTTTCTTCTCCGGTTTCGCACAATGGTACATGGCAAGTGCCGCTCCCGGAAGTCCGAAAATCATAAAAATAAATTCTCCGGAGAAATATCTCGTTGCATCTGCACTGAAATGTGCGATATTCGCAGAATCCGCAAGCTGTGCGAAGAAAATATTCTGTCCGCCCTGCACCATCTGTCCTGCCACTTCCATGGTACCTCCGACTGCCGTCTGCCAGAACGGCATATAAAATACGTGATGCAGACCAAATGGAATCAGTGCCCGTTTAATCAGACCGAAAATCAGCGTTCCGACATAACCGGAGCCGGTTACCAGGCCACCCAGCGCATAAATGCCGTTCTGTACAACCGGCCATACAAAATACATTAAAATTCCCACAAACATATAGACGATCGTAGAAATAATCGGTACAAAACGAGTACCTCCAAAGAAAGAAAGTGCATTCGGAAGCTGGATCCGGTAAAATCGATTATGAAGTGCTGCGACTCCAAGACCGACAATAATACCGCCAAACACACCCATCTGCAGCGACTGAATACCGCAGACAGAAGTGATGGTTCCTTCCAGAACGGATTCTGCAATTTCTCCGTTTTCCAGAATCTGACCCGTAATAGTCAGCATTGCGTTAATCGCTGTATTCATAACGAAATATGCAATAACGGCTGACAGGGCAGAAACCTCTTTTTCCTTCTTTGCCATACCAATTGCAACACCTACCGCAAAAATCAGAGGCAGGTTATCAAACACCGCACTTCCTACTTTGTTCATGATCACCAACAGCGCATGAAGAATTGTGCCGTTGCCGAGCAAGCTTGTCAGCCCATACGTTTCAATCGTGGTTGCATTGGTAAATGAGCTTCCGATTCCCAGTAAAAGTCCGGCTACCGGAAGAATTGCGATCGGAGCATAAAGCTTCTTCCCACTCGCTGCAGAACACTAAAAAACTTTTGTCCTTCATTTTTT
>ENA-OQKC01000192-OQKC01000192.1-human-gut-metagenome-genome-assembly--contig:-NODE-192-length-26197-cov-3.259379_pt1 | contig 26197 bp, 26 predicted proteins | sample MGYA00242774_ERZ504790 | MGnify/ENA primary metagenome ERZ504790 (study PRJEB26092, sample SAMD00036419) | human gut metagenome | host: Homo sapiens | study: EMG produced TPA metagenomics assembly of...
GATTGGAAATGAGCTCGGATATGCGAACGAAGAGACATGGTCAAAATCAAAAGTAAATTATGATAATAATACAATTGACAGTAAAAAAGTAGGCGCCTACACAGTTGGTTACGAAGACGGAAACCAGTGGACGGTTCCGGAAAGTGATGCGCGTATTACTTCCGGCTGGTTCTGGGGAACAACGAAGAATACGCCAAAGAGTGTGGAGGATCTTGCGGGAATGTATTTCAATTCTGTTGGACATAACTCGCCGCTGCTTTTGAATATTCCTCCAAATCACAGGGAAAGATTGATGAGGCAATCTTACAGAGAGTGAAAGAATTTGGACAGAACATCAAAGAAACGTTCAAATCTAACTTAGCAGCACATGGAACTGCAAAAGCAACAGAAGTGCGTGGTAAATGATGTGGCTTATTCACCGGAAAATGTATTAGATGGAAAAGATGATACATATTGGACTGTGAATGATGAGACAAAATCAGGCACACTTCTGATCGACCTGAAAAAAGATACACTGTTCGATGTTGTGTCTATCGAAGAGTCGATTGAGTTCGGACAGAGAATCGGCAAGTTTAAAGTTGAGTATCAGGCAGCGGACGGCTCTTGGAAGAAGTTTGACGAGGGAACAACGGTTGGCGCGAAACGTCTTAGCCGAAAGAGTCCTGTAAAATCAAGTAAAATTAAAATCACAGTAACAGCGCATGAGAGTGCGGAAAACAAAGTTCCTATGATCAGTGAGGTCGGCGTTTATAAAGCGGCGGCAGGTATGGAAGCTCCAAACGGAATCCCGGAAGGACTTCAGGTTGTCGATGACAGAGCGTTTAAAGCAGACGGATGGACACAGGAGTCCGGAGATCAGTTTATCGAAGGTACTGGCATGTGGTGTCGTCCGGGCAAGGAAGCAACTGTTGAATTTACAGGAACGAAAGTATGGTTGACAGGTACGATCGATACAAGTCATGGGCCGGCAGATGTGTATATCGACGGCAACAAGGTGGCGTCTATTAATACGAAGTCAGATAAGAGAAAACTTCAGCAGAGAATCTTTGAGTCTGATACGTTAAAAGAAGGAAAGCATACATTAAAAATTGTTAATACAGGAACGGGTACAGAGGCAATCGGAGTAGATGCCGCGTTAGTATTGAACAACGGCGGAAAAGGTATGTTCCAGATCGAGTATCCGAGCTATCGTGTTAATGAAAACACAAAGACTCCGATCATGGTAAAACGTCTCGGAGGAACAAAAGGCGAAGCTACGGTACAGTTCCAGGTAAATCCGGGAAGCGCATGGCAGGATCACTTTAATGCAGACGGAAATATGGAGTTGAAGTTTGCAGACGGTCAGACAGAGGCGCAAGCTCATGTTGAGACAAGAAGAGTGCCGGGAGAGACAGGCGATCTTTCCTTTACTGCTGTTCTTGCAGATCCGACGAACGGAACGATTATCGGATTCAATAATCCGGCGACAGTGACGATCGCTGACTCTGAGCAGTATACAAAAGAAAAAGTAAAAGAAAAATTAGCTCAGATCGAGAAAGCAGGATATAATGAAGCGCAGTATACAAGCGGAAGCTGGGAAGCGCTTCAGGCGGCGATAAAAGATGCGAAAGCAGTTATGGAAAAAACAAATGCAGGAGCACAGGATTATGCCGAAGCTTGTACGAAACTGGAAGCGGCTCTGAACAGTCTTACAAAGCGATCTACATACACAGATGAAGATAGATTTATTATGCCTCGTCTGAAAGGAAGAACAAAACAGCTTGAGGCAGAGCACTTCATATTAGATAAAGGAACATCGGAAAATGGTAAACACGTTCGCCTTGTGGCAGACGATAAGGCAAGTAACGGACAGAAAGTCGGTTGGTTTGAAAAAGGTAATATCATCAAAGTTCCGTTCCATGCAGATAAAGCGGGAACATATACGTTCAAAGCAACATACCAGAGCGGAAGACTGGCAAGCGGAAAACAGCCGAACTCTTTGAACTGGTCTGGCAAGAACGTGACAGCAGGATCTAAGGCTGACATATATGGAACAGAGTCTAACGGAACGAAATATGAGACGTTAGAGTTTGATGTAGAGATCACGGCAGCAGGCGACGGAGAACTTATCTTTACGGCAGACGACAAAGGATCTCCGAACCTTGATAAATTTGAAGTGACAGCGAAAAATGTTCCGATGGAAAAATATACGATCACTTCATCCGTGGCAGAGGGAGAGCAGGGAACGATTTCACCGCTTGGAGCAGTGGAAGTAGAAGAAGGTTCTTCAAAGGAATTTGAAATGAAGCCGAATGAAGGCTATGCAGTGAAGGATGTAGTCGTAGACGGAAAATCCGTAGGTCCTAGAACGAAATATACATTTGAGGAAGTTTTGGCAAACGGACATACGATCACTGCTACATTTGAAAAAGAGATGTATGCGGAAGACAATCGATTTGAATTCCCTGTAGACGGAAATGCAAAGACTCTTGAAGCAGAGAGACTTGAAGCTAAAAACGTAGAAGACCCAAGCGACGGTCAGTGGAAGATGGAAGTAAAGGAAGCTGATTGGGCAAGCGGCGGTAAGTTTGTCAACTCGATGAACAAAGGCGATACGCTGACACTTTACTACAATGCTCCTCAGGCGGGAGAATATACAGTTACGTTGTCTTACAGAAGCGGAAGCGCTCAGAACGGATTCAAGTGGGAAGAAAAAGACGGCAAGATCGAAGCCGGAGAAGTAACGGCAGGCGCAAGCAGCGCAGATGCGACACATACGAAAGAATTCAAACTGAATGTGAAAACAGCAGGCGAAGGATGCCTCGTATTTACGGCGTTCGATACAAAAGCTCCGCAGTTGGATAAATTCGATATCAAGAGTCCGGGAACACCGGTTCCTCCGATTTCTGCAGTAGAGCTTGAAGCGGCAGTTAAGGCGGCTAAGGGATTAGATCTGAATGATTACAAAGATGACGATGCCAAAACTGCATTTACTGCAAAACTGGAAGAGGCGGAAAAACTTCTTGCAGACATTGCCGGCGGAAGCTTTGCGGGAACACAGGACGATGTGAATCAGATGGCAAAAGAGCTGAAAGCTGCACAGGATGCTTTGAATGAAAAAGATCAGACTCCTCAGGTGAATAAAGATACGCTTAAGGAGGCAATCGGCAAGGCAGAAGCACTTGATCTGACACAGTATAAAGAAGAAGGCAAGGCAGAGTTTAATGCGGCTCTTCAAAATGCAAAGGCAGTTCTTGAAAAAGCAGATGCAGATCAGGATGAAGTCGATCAGGCAGCGCTTGCATTGAATACGGCAATCCAGAATCTGAAACCGGTTGACGGCGGAAGCGGCGATGGAAACGGTGAAGGAAACGGAAATGGAAGCACAGGCGGAAACGGAAACGGCAGTGGAAGCACAGGCGGAAGCGGAAACGGTAGTGGAAACGCAGGCGGAAATGGAAGTACAGGAGGCAGCGGCACAGGAAATTCGGCAGTGCAGACAGGCGACAGCTCAAACCTGTTTGTATATGCGGGAACATTACTCCTTGCAGCGGCAGCGTTCGTATTCGGATTCAGAAGAAGAAATCAGGAAAAATAATTCTGATGCCGAAGGCATTCGGACAATCTGAATAAAGAGATAACAGAGACGGGAAAGTTATGGATTATCTGAGAAGATAACCGTGATTTTCCCGTTTTTTATCATTTATTTTAAAGATATGACTGTGAAAAGACGGAGCAATTTTATAAAGAAAGAATGAAAAAAAGAAAAAGACATGAAAAAGGCGGAAAAGTTGGCAAATCCCTTGACTTTCTTAAAAAAACGTAATAAACTAACCTAGCGTGCAGAAAAAGACGTTGTTCTTTTTGTGCGCCGAAAAGGATAAAGACATATTATCCGCAGCCCCTTATGACATAAGTCATGAGGAAACGAATAATTCATAGGAGGTGAAAAAGAATGCCAACATTTAACCAGTTAGTTAGAAAAGGTCGCCAGACTTCAGAGAAAAAGTCTACAGCACCGGCTCTTCAGAAAGGATACAACTCCCTGAAGAAACGTGCGACTGACGTATCTGCACCGCAGAAAAGAGGTGTTTGTACAGCAGTTAAGACAGCTACTCCGAAGAAACCGAACTCAGCTCTGAGAAAAATCGCCAGAGTTCGTCTCTCTAACGGAATCGAAGTAACAAGCTACATTCCGGGTGAAGGACACAACCTTCAGGAGCATAGCGTTGTTATGATCCGCGGAGGAAGAGTTAAGGACCTGCCGGGTACAAGATACCACATTATCCGTGGTACACTTGATACAGCAGGAGTTGCTAAGAGAAGACAGGCTCGTTCTAAATACGGTGCAAAAAGACCGAAAGACGCAAAATAAAAACTGAGAAAGGAAAACAGGTATAAGCACAGCGGCGTATTTGTTTTCATCCGAGGTTTTCATGAGAAGATCGGAAGTACGTCAGTACGAAAGGCTGCGTAAGCGAATCGGATTTTCGAGTGGACGATAAGCGTAAAAGAACAAGAGCAGTAACTAAGTAGTTAAATCGTATCACAAACAGAACTATGATTATCGTGCCTCATTGATCGTTCAGTGAGAAAGGGTTGCGGATTTGAGATTCCGCTCCGAAGGAGTACCGGAGGTGCGGACAAAGATAGACGTCCCGCGGCCGCGAGCACATGGTATGTGATTTCATAGAAGACACATGTGAGTACCGATGAATTAATCCCGGTATAACCGGAAAAAATGATTAAGGAGGGAAGGACCGTGCCACGTAAAGGACATACTCAGAAAAGAGATGTATTAGCGGATCCGATATACAACAATAAAGTTGTTACCAAACTTATCAACAACATCATGCTTGACGGTAAGAAAGGTGTAGCACAGAAAATTGTATACGGAGCATTTGAAAGAGTAGAGGCAAAGGCTGAGAAACCGGCGATCGAAGTGTTCGAGGAAGCTATGAACAACATGATGCCGGTTCTGGAAGTAAAAGCAAGACGTATCGGTGGAGCAACATATCAGGTACCGATCGAGGTTAGAGCTGACAGAAGACAGGCACTTGCTCTTCGCTGGTTGACTATGTATTCCCGTCAGAGAGGCGAGAAGACAATGGAAGAGAGACTGGCAAACGAAATTCTTGACGCAGCGAACAACACAGGCGGAGCTGTGAAGAGAAAAGAAGATATGCACAAGATGGCAGAGGCAAACAAAGCGTTTGCACACTATCGTTTCTAAGAGCCGGACACTGCTGCGCCTCTTAGCGAGGCAGGTGCGAGGCATATTCTTCGGAAATTATCCCGAAGAATGACCAAATAGAGGAGGAAAAGATCTTGGCTGGTAGAGAATATCCATTAGACAGAACCAGAAACATCGGTATTATGGCGCATATTGATGCCGGAAAGACTACGACAACAGAGCGTATTCTTTATTATACAGGTGTTAACCATAAGATCGGTGATACTCACGAAGGAACTGCAACTATGGACTGGATGGCCCAGGAGCAGGAAAGAGGTATCACGATCACATCTGCTGCGACAACATGTCACTGGACGCTGCAGGAAAACTGCAAGCCGAAAGCAGGCGCGTTAGAGCATCGTATCAACATCATCGATACACCGGGACACGTTGACTTTACAGTAGAAGTAGAGCGTTCCCTGCGTGTGCTTGATGGTGCGGTAGGTGTATTTTGTGCCAAGGGCGGTGTTGAGCCTCAGTCAGAAAACGTATGGCGTCAGGCTGACACATACAACGTACCGAGAATGGCGTTCATTAACAAGATGGACATCATGGGCGCTGATTTCTACAACGCAGTAGAGCAGATTAAAACAAGATTAGGTAAAAACGCAATTTGTCTTCAGCTTCCGATCGGAAAAGAAGACGAGTTCAAAGGAATCATCGATCTTTTTGAAATGAAAGCTTACATCTACAACGATGACAAGGGAGATGACATCTCCATCGAAGAGATTCCGGAAGCAATGAAAGATGACGCAGAGCTGTATCATACAGAACTCGTAGAGAAGATCTGCGAGCTGGATGACGAGCTTATGATGATGTACCTTGAAGGTGAAGAGCCGTCGATAGACGAGCTGAAGAAAGTGCTGAGAAAAGCGACATGCGAATGTACTGCTGTTCCGGTATGCTGCGGTACAGCTTACAAGAACAAAGGTGTTCAGAAGCTTCTTGACGCAGTAATCGAATTCATGCCGTCACCGCTTGACGTTCCGGCTATTCAGGGTGTAGATATGGACGGAAATGATACAGTGAGACATTCTTCTGATGAAGAGCCGTTCTCAGCGCTTGTATTCAAGATCATGTCTGACCCGTTTGTAGGTAAACTTGCTTACTTCAGAGTTTACTCGGGAACAGTGAATTCCGGATCTTATGTGCTCAACGCTACAAAAGGTAAAAAAGAGCGTGTTGGACGTATCCTTCAGATGCATGCCAACAAACGTGAAGAGCTGGATAAAGTATACTCGGGAGATATCGCTGCTGCGATCGGATTTAAGTTCTCCACAACAGGAGATACGATCTGTGACGAGCAGAATCCGGTAATCCTTGAGTCTATGGAATTCCCTGAGCCGGTTATCGAGCTTGCGATCGAGCCGAAAACAAAAGCTTCTCAGGGTAAACTCGGTGAATCTCTTGCAAAACTTGCAGAAGAAGACCCGACATTCCGCGCTCATACAAATCAGGAGACAGGACAGACGATCATCGCCGGAATGGGTGAGCTTCACCTGGAGATCATCGTTGACCGACTTCTTCGTGAATTTAAGGTAGAGGCTAACGTAGGTGCTCCTCAGGTTGCTTATAAAGAGTCCATTACAAAATCGGTTGAAGTTGACAGCAAGTATGCAAAACAGTCCGGTGGTCGTGGACAGTACGGACACTGTAAAGTAAAATTCGAGCCTATGGATGTCAACGGTGAGGAGACATACAAATTCGAGAGCACAGTAGTCGGCGGTGCGATTCCGAAGGAATACATTCCGGCTGTAGGCGAAGGTATCGAAGAAGCTATGAAATCAGGTATCCTCGGCGGATTCCCGGTTGTAGGTGTTCACGCAAACGTATACGACGGATCTTACCATGAAGTCGATTCTTCAGAGATGGCATTCCATATCGCCGGATCTCTTGCATTCAAAGATGCTATGAAACAGGGAGCTCCGGTACTTCTTGAGCCGATCATGAAGGTTGAGGTTACAATGCCTGAAGAATACATGGGAGATATCATCGGAGACTTGAACTCCCGTCGTGGACGTATCGAAGGAATGGATGACTTAGGCGGCGGAAAGATCGTTCGCGCATACGTTCCGTTGTCCGAGATGTTCGGATATTCCACAGACCTTCGTTCCAGAACACAGGGACGCGGTAACTACTCAATGTTCTTTGAGAAATACGAGCCGGTACCGAAATCTGTTCAGGAAAAGATATTATCAAACAAAAATGCGTAAATAGCGTAAAAGGACTTGAAAAACGGCTGGGTTTGAAATATAATCAAACTTAGCCGAATAAAAAAATAAGTCAGGTAGATTACCTAAAAGGTTATTATTTTAAGGAGACATTCAAAATGGCAAAAGCTAAATTTGAAAGAAACAAACCGCATTGTAACATCGGTACAATCGGACACGTTGACCACGGTAAAACAACTCTTACTGCTGCTATCACAAAAACACTTTCACAGAGAGTAGAAGGAAACGCAGCTGTTGATTTCGAAAACATCGATAAAGCTCCGGAAGAGAGAGAGCGTGGAATCACAATTTCTACAGCACACGTTGAGTACGAGACAGAGAACCGTCACTACGCACACGTTGACTGCCCGGGACATGCTGACTACGTTAAGAACATGATCACAGGAGCAGCTCAGATGGACGGAGCTATCCTCGTTGTTGCTGCAACTGACGGAGTTATGGCTCAGACAAAAGAGCATATCCTTCTTTCCCGTCAGGTTAACGTTCCGTACATCGTTGTATTCATGAACAAATGTGACATGGTAGACGATGAAGAACTTCTTGAACTTGTAGAGATGGAAATCCGTGAAGTACTCAGCGAGTACGACTTCCCGGGCGATGACACACCGATCATCCAGGGATCAGCTCTGAAAGCTCTTGAGGATCCGTCAAGCGAGTGGGGCGATAAGATCATGGAACTTATGGCTGCTGTTGACGAGTGGATTCCGACACCGGAGCGTGCTACAGACAAACCGTTCCTTATGCCAGTCGAAGACGTATTCTCTATCACAGGACGTGGTACAGTTGCTACAGGTAGAGTAGAGCGTGGTGTTCTTCATGTATCTGATGAAGTTGAAATCATCGGTATCCATGAAGATGTTAAGAAAACAGTTGTAACAGGTATCGAGATGTTCCGTAAACTTCTTGACGAGGCTCAGGCTGGAGACAACATCGGAGCTCTTCTCCGTGGTGTTCAGAGAACAGAGATCGAAAGAGGTCAGGTTCTTATCAAACCGGGTACAGTTACATGCCACAAGAAATTTACATGCCAGGTTTACGTTCTGACAAAAGATGAAGGTGGACGTCATACTCCATTCTTCAACAACTACCGTCCGCAGTTCTACTTCAGAACAACAGACGTAACAGGTGTTTGTGAACTTCCGGCTGGTATCGAGATGTGTATGCCTGGAGATAACGTAGAGATGACAGTTGAACTGATTCATCCGGTAGCTATGGAAGAAGGTCTTCGTTTCGCTATCCGTGAAGGTGGACGTACAGTAGGATCAGGTACTGTAGCTAAGATCATCGAGTAATCATAATCTGAATGTAGATTTGATATAGCGATATGACCCGCAGAGTGTTTGCTCTGCGGGTTTTTGTAATTTCGGAAAAATATTTACGAAAATATTGACATTTAAAAAGACAACTGCTATATTACAAATAGAATAGAACTAAAGATACCCCGGAAATTTCTCCGGGGTGGTTTTATATCAAAGAGATAATTTGTGTAAAAAATGATTTTTAGTAGAATGGAACAAGAATAAAATCAGTGATCTTGAATTTGTAATTGTGGGAGGGAAGGAAAATGTCAGTAAAAAGAGATTATTATGAAGTGCTCGGTCTATCAAAAGGAGCAGATGCCGGCTCGATAAAAAAGGCTTACAGAAAGCTGGCGAAGAAATATCATCCTGATACGAATCAAGGCGATAAACAGGCGGAGAAGAAGTTTAAAGAAGTGACGGAGGCGTATACGGTACTGAGCGACCCGGAGAAGAAAAAGATGTACGATCAGTTTGGCCATGCGGCATTTGATCAGGGAGCATCGGCTGATCCGTTTGGCAAAGATACATCAGGCAATCCGTTTTCGGGAGGTTCTTATCACAGAGCTTATACGAACGGAAACGGCGGATATCAGGAGTACCATTTTGAAAGCGGAAATATGGATGATATGTTCGGAGATATGTTTGGAGATATTTTCGGCCGCGGAATGCATGGAAGCAAAGGGGAAGAGGATTTTCGCGGATTTCATGGATTTCGCGGATATGAGCGGCAGAGGGATGCAAAAGGAGAAGACCTGCACGCGGAGATAGCGGTAACTTTTGAGGAAGCTGTCTTTGGATGTGATAAAACGTTTACCTTTAAAGATCCGAATAGTCAGGGCGTTTCTAAGACTTTGCAGGTTCATATTCCTGCGGGGATTGATACGGGTAAGAGTATCCGTCTGCGCGGAAAAGGAATGCCAGGGGTGAACGGCGGAGAGAACGGAGATCTGTTTTTAAAAGTAAATGTGGGAGTAAAAGCAGGCTACGAACGGAAAGGCAGCGATGTTTATACGACAGTTTTTGTTCCGTATACGACGGCAGTGTTTGGCGGAGAAACGAAAGTGCAGACGCTGTACGGGGATGTTTTATGTAAGATCGCAAAGGGAACGCAGTCGGGGACGAAGATCCGCCTGAAAGGAAAAGGAATCGTCTCGATGAAAAATCCGGAAGTGAGAGGCGATCAATACGTAACAGTCCAGATTGCAGTACCGAAATATCTGAATCCCGAAGCTGAGCAAAAGCTTCGTGAATTTGAAAATGTATGCGCGGGAAGAAGCTCGGAACGCAGAAAAAGCGCATGATTAGAAACCTCTGTTTTGCATATACTGAATACAGTGTAACTAAGCATTGTGAATAAGTATGGCATACAGAGGTTTTTATGTGGAAAAAAACAAAGGAAATGAAATGGAAAACTGCAAAATTATGTGGGCGATTTATTTTATGATATTGCGGGGGCGGTATTGTTTGCGGCAGGGGTATATACGTTTGCGGGAAACGCCGATTTTGCTCCCGGCGGAATTACGGGAATATCTCTATTGCTGAATCATGTTTTCGGGATTCCGGTCGGAACACTTACTCTTTTTATAAATCTGCCCCTTATCGTGATCAGTTATCGTACACTGGGGAAACGTTTTCTTTTGAAAACGGCGAAATCAATGGTGATCACAACATTTTTTCTTGATGTCGTTTTTCCGGTGTTTCCGATGTATGAAGGACAGAGGATGATGGCTGCGCTTTGTTCCGGAGCGCTGATGGGAGCCGGGATGGTTATGTTCTATATGCGGGGTTCTTCTTCGGGAGGTCTTGATTTTGTCATCATGCCGATCAAGAAAAAACGCCCTCATCTATCTGTCGGGAAAATTACGATGATCATTGATCTTGGGATCATTCTTCTGGGATGGCCTGTATTCGGAGATGTAGATGCGGCCCTTTATGGATTGGTCTCTACATTTGCATCGGTTGTTGTGATTGACAAAGTGTTGTATGGACTCGGAGCAGGAACGCTGGCCTTTGTTGTAACCGAAAAGGGAGATGAAGTGGCGGCAAAGATCGCAGAGCTGACAAAGAGAGGGGTAACGTCTGTCAAAGCGACGGGAACATACACGGGAAAGAAAAAGAATGTCTTGCTTTGTGCATGCAGTAAATCTGAGGCATTTCTCGTGAAATGTGCGGCGGAAGAAGCGGATGAGAATATGTTTTTAATGTTTATGGAGACGAGAGAAGTGTTTGGAGAAGGGTTTCGGAGCAGTTCGGATTGAAGCGTTTGTTTCTGGCAGGGAGAAAAAATGCGTTTGTGGCGGGTTGAAAAAAACATTTTCATGCAGTAAAATGGAATCCATAATCTGTCTGAAAACGCAGTTTTTGTAAGTGCGGAGAGATTGAGAAGAATTAAGGTGAAATAAAACCGGGAAAGGCGGTCTGCCTATGAATATGATACATGCGGAAAAGCTTGTATATGAATATGATAAACGTGATGAAGAAGGAAATGTGATCGGAACAAACCGCGCCATTGACGGGGTTGATATTGATGTGCCGCAAGGTTCTTTTGTGGCGGTTCTCGGTCATAACGGTTCGGGAAAGTCTACTCTTGCAAAGCATATGAATGCAATATTGATCCCGACAGGCGGTACTGTATGGGTGGACGGACAGGATACGAAAGATCCGGAGAATCTGTGGGACGTGCGAAAGAGCGCGGGAATGGTATTTCAAAATCCTGACAACCAGATCATCGGAACTGTCGTAGAAGAAGATGTTGGTTTCGGACCTGAAAATATAGGGATACCGACAGATGAGATATGGGAAAGAGTAGGGGAAAGTCTGCGTCTTGTTGGGATGACGGAATATCGGGCGTCCTCTCCGAATAAACTTTCCGGCGGTCAGAAGCAGCGTGTGGCGATCGCAGGAGTGATCGCGATGGAGCCGAAGTGTATTGTTTTGGATGAACCGACTGCCATGCTTGATCCGAACGGGCGCAAGGAGGTGCTTCAGGCGGTTGCGCGTTTGAGAAAAGAGAAGAACGTAACGGTCATTCTTATCACTCATTATATGGAAGAAGTGATCGATGCGGATCAGGTGTTTGTTATGGACAGCGGTCATATTGTAATGCACGGGACGCCGAGAGAAATTTTCGGCCGTGCAGATGAGCTGAAATCATACAGGATGGATGTTCCGCAAGTTACGATGCTTGCGGAGGAACTTAGAAAACGTGGTCTTGATATTCCGAAAGGAATTCTAAGAAGGGAAGAGTTGGTGGAAGCGTTATGTCGATTGCGTTAGAGCATGTAAATTATATATACAGTCCCGGCACGGCTTATGAGAAACGTGCGCTCAATGATATCAGTTTGGAGATCGGGCAGGGGCAGTTTGTCGGGATCATCGGTCATACCGGATCAGGAAAATCTACGCTGATTCAGCATTTAAACGGACTTATGAAGGCGACTTCCGGGGATATTCTGTACGATGGACAAAGCATTTATGCGGAAGGGTACGACATGAGAAAACTGCGCAGTCAGGTAGGTCTTGTGTTTCAGTATCCTGAGCATCAGTTGTTTGAAGTCGATGTGATAAGTGATGTTTGTTTCGGCCCGAAGAATCAGGGATTGTCGGAGGAAGAGAGTGAGAAAAATGCGAGGGAAGCTCTGGAATTAGTCGGATTTCCCGAAAAGTATTATAAGCAGTCTCCGTTTGAGCTTTCGGGAGGACAGAAGAGGCGTGTGGCGATTGCGGGAGTGTTGGCTATGAAGCCGAAAGTGCTTATTTTGGATGAGCCGACGGCGGGACTTGATCCGAAAGGGAGAGACGAGATTCTTGACCAGATTGCAAAACTGCATAAAGAGACAGGGATGACGGTCGTTCTTGTGTCGCACAGTATGGAAGATGTGGCGCGGTATGTAGACCGTATCATTGTGATGAATAAAGGGGAAAAGATGCTGGATAGTACTCCGAAAGAAGTGTTCCGGCATTATAAAGAGTTGGAGGAGGTCGGACTTGCGGCGCCTCAGGTTACTTATGTGATGCATGACTTGAAAGACCGCGGATTTGATGTGTCGCCTGATGCGACAACGATTGAAGAAGCTGCGGATGAGATAATGAGGAGTTTTATATGATCAGAGATATTACGATCGGGCAGTATTACCCGGTAAAAAGCCGGATACATAGTTTAGACCCACGGGTGAAGATTATCTGCACTCTTTTATTTCTTGTCTCTTTGTTTGTTCAGAGTTCTTTCCTTGGGTATGTAATTGCGACATTGTTTCTCGGAATGGTAATCTATATGTCGAAAGTCCCTCTGAAATATATTGTAAAAGGGTTAAAACCGATCGTGATCCTTCTGATGTTTACGGTCGTTATGAATCTGTTTTTGTACAAGAGGCGGCGAAACGCTGCTGCATTTTTGGTATTTTACGTATTACGGAAGAAGGCGTTCGTACTTCGGTGTTTATGGCGCTTCGCTTAATGTATCTTGTGGCGGGATCGTCTCTTATGACGTTTACGACATCTCCCAACGGATTGATGGACGGAATGGAAAAACTGCTGAATCCTTTGAACAAGCTTCATCTTCCGGTTCATGAGGTTGCGATGATCATGTCGATCGCGCTTCGTTTTATTCCGATTCTTTTGGAGGAGACGGATAAGATCATGAAAGCGCAGATCGCCAGAGGAGCAGATTTTTGAGAGCGGGAATATTATTCAGAGGGCAAAGGCGATGATCCCGATTCTTGTACCGTTGTTTGTTTCTGCTTTCCGCCGGGCAAACGATCTTGCAATGGCGATGGAAGCGCGCTGCTATCACGGAGGAGAGGGAAGGACGAGGATGAAGCCACTGAAATATAACGGAAGAGACAAAGCGGCGTATCTGATTACGATTCTCTATGCAGCGGGAGTGTTTGCGGTCGGAAAATTCGTGCCGTTTCAGTTGTGGATTTTCTAAAAGCAGCCTGGTGACGGAGGAGAATACAGAGTATCTGGCGGACTTCGGTTTCAGTTGTGGATTCTCCAAAGGCAGCCCGATGCGGAGGCTGAAAAAGTATTTGGCATGACAGGTCTGTGCAGGTCTGCTTTTCCGGGGATAGACGGCGAAGAAGGAAAAGACACGGTGGAAAGTTGAAAACGCATATGATCTGACAGAATAAAGGGGAACGAATAAAAATATGAGACGGATTAAATTAACTGTCGCCTACGACGGAACAGATTATTGCGGGTGGCAGATACAGCCGAACGGGATTACGGTAGAGGAAGTTTTAAATAAAGCGCTGTCCGATCTGACAAAAGAAACTGTGAAGGTGATCGGTGCAAGCCGAACGGACGCAGGCGTTCATGCGCGGGGGAATGTGGCTGTCTTTGATACAAAGTCGCCGATTCCGCCGGAGAGGATTGCGTATGCAGTCAACGCGCTTCTTCCCGATGATATCGTAGTTGTGCGGTCGGAAGAAGTCGGATGTGACTGGCACCCCAGATATCAAAACTCGATAAAAACGTATGAATATACAATCGTAAACCGTGAAATGCCGGATCCGCTCAGAAGAAGAGACTCGTGGTTCGTTTCTTTTCCGCTGGATATTGATGATATGAAAAAGGCGGCGAGGTATTTTATCGGCGAACATGATTTCAAAACATTTTGCAGCGTTCATACCGGTGTAAAAACAACGGTGCGCAGGATCGACAGTCTGGATGTTGAAAAAAAGGGAGAACGAATAAAAATACGCATCAGCGGAAACGGGTTTTTGTATAATATGGTTCGGATCATTGCGGGAACGCTTGTAGAAGTCGGACGGGGTGCATTTGCTCCTTCAGAAGTAAAAGAGATGTTTGAGCAAAAAGAAAGAGGCAGAGCGGGAGCTACTGCGCCGCCGCAAGGTCTTGTCCTTTTAGGAATCGTGTATGACGGGCAGGCTGATACAGAAAGAGGACAGATACAGAAAGATACAGACAGCAGCCGGATGCGGGAAGATGCGGACGGCAGATAGATACAGAAAGATACAGGCATAGACAGGTAGGAAGAGCGTTCTTTCTGCTGTCAATAACTTATGAAAATGTCACTTTTTAATATAGAAATTTATTTGAAAAAATGTCACTTTCATAAAAGGGCTAATGCCCTTTTATGAAGCTGACTGCTGCTTCTCGAAAAATAGCTCATATAAAAATTTAAGTGACAGATTATAATCCTCCATCCACCAGATTGCTTTCCATTCATCACTGCTGTGACGCAGCTGAAGGTGTGGTTCTACTGTTTTTGACACTTTTTGGGGAACTTCTGTATTGGCATTTTTGTTCTGAGGTTTCAGATAACGGATGGTATTATAGATTCGTCCGCCGTACTCTACACGAATTCCAAAACGTGGGTTAATCAATACAGTGATCTCACGGCGGGCATTGATAATCGGAAATCCCTCATCTAGGATTTGAAAACACCGATTTTTAAACGAAAATGTCCCGGCTGCATCCGTTTTTCTCGTGTGCTTTACACAAAGGATGGAATCCAGATTCAAATCTTTTGCGGCAGAGACAAAAATAGACTCTGCTTCCGGCTCAACGGCAAACCTCTGATTGAAAAGTTCCCTGTACTCTGTTTCCAGAAAACGGTTTGCTTCTGACACAGTAGTAATCCCACGTTTTGCGAACTCAACAGGGAGCCTGCTCTGCAGTGTGACCCATAAACGTTCAATCCGCCCCTTTGCCTGAGGAGTCTTTGCGAAAATAAGGTCAATGCCCAATTCGTGCAGGGAACGTCCGAACTGGGTAAGATGGACAGTCTTGCCTGCGATTAGTTCATCAACAGTCAGCTTTCCGGTTTTAGGAGAACGGAAGATGGTATGGTTGTCAGAATAAACCGTCTGTGGGATGCCGAAATCAGAGCAGCATTGACGCATGGTTTCCAGATAACCGTAAAGGCATTCATTCTGTGTCAGGAAAAGTCCGACGACCTGCCCGGTAGCATCATCGATAGCACCATGAAGGGCGTATTTGATATTTCCCCCAAACCACTCGTAAGGCGTGGCATCGATCTGGATGAGCTGTCCGGGATGGGGCTTACGTTTGCGCCGATGTGTGCGGTGTCGGATTTTTTTCTTTTTAGGGCTTTCAAAACCAGCATTTTTTAGTATACTGGAAAGAGCAGAGTAGGAAAGTTGAATTCCGAAATCTGCAGAGAGTATATCTTTGAAATGGAGGAAGTTGGCATTAGAGAATTCCGGGCGGGAATAAATCTTAAGGACAGCTTCCTTCAATTCGTCAGAAACGGAGTGAACGGGTTTTCTACCGGTATTTTTATGAATGAGGGATTGAGCGCCAGAGGTAAGGACTCCTTTCTTTAAGCGTGTGATCTGGCGTGTGGAGAGACCCAAAAGTTCAGCAGCCTGTTGTCTGGAAATAGACTTGTCAATGAAACGGTTGATGACAGTCAGCGTTTTCAGTTGTTCTTGTGACAATGTAATTTTACCTTCTTTCATAGCTTTAATAGAATACCAAAAAGAGACAAAACCTCAAGTGAATCTTAAGGAGACATTATCACAAGTTAATAACAAATAGAGAGTAATCGGATTGTAGAGGATGGGGAAGAATGTTATAATCTTTTGAAAGAGGGCAGGGAAAATACCCTGCCTGTTAAGAATAGAAAATGTATTATAAAAAGTGGTTGTATGGGGGAGTGCTTGGATGAATGATTTGTATATACAGGGAGTGCATATAGATTGGAATAAAATTCCAGTAAATAGTTATTTGAGAGAAATTGATGCGATAAAAGGTTTGGAAGAACTGATTTTTCATAATTCGATTACTTTTTTTGTTGGAGAAAACGGAAGTGGAAAATCAACCTTACTGGAGGCACTTGCAGTTGCCTGTGGGTTTAACCCGGAAGGTGGGACAAAGAATTATATTTTTTCCACATATGATTCCCATTCGCAATTGCATGAAGCTATACGTGTTGTAAAGGGATACCGTCAAGCAAAATGGGGATATTTTCTGAGAGCAGAGAGTTTTTATAATGTGGCGACAAAAGAGGAAGAATATGCAGACTGGGAACACCCATCAGAAAAATACCATGAAAAATCACATGGAGAGAGTTTTCTTGCACTTGCTCAAAATTATCTGAAACCGAATGGCGTGTATTTTTTGATGAGCCAGAGCGGCATTATCGCCGCAAAGACAGTTGACATTGTTGATGGAAATACATGCATGTGCCAGACAAGGATCCCAGTTTATAATCGTTACACATTCTCCAATTTTGCTTGGGATTCCAGAAGCCCAGATATAGCATTTGATGAAGAAGGGATACATGAGTATAAATATGAAGAAACAGAAAGTTATATGGTAACAGAAATGTTTATTAACAATAGAGAACAGTTGCTTCGCAGACTTCTTTCTGAATGAAAAAAAGATAAGCATGAGGAGAAAAGAAAAATGAACAATAATCGAGGCGGAGAAAGAACGATTTATGATGAATCCCTGTTCAGAATATTTCTTTGGTCAGGATTTCCAATATTTATGATTTTGCTGTTTGCCTGTGTGGCAATTAGCGGGATTGTCTTCATTTATAGGCATTCAGATCCAGAAGGAGTAAAAATTATTATTTTTTGTTTTGCGGTTTTAATTCCAGTTTCTTATGGAAGCCCATTTGTTAGTTTATTTAAGGCGTGGAAACAACAACATAAGATTGGGATTTTTTGGAAAGAGAGGACAGATCATCATCTTCCAGAATGGAAAAGAGATTGGTATTTGATTTGCGACAGAGGTGGATTTATTCTTGAACATAGAAGTTACATAAAACGGATTATTGGCTGCCGTGAGGAAACGGAAAGAGCAGATCATGCACGAGGAAAAGTTTATTATATAACATTTGAGGATATTGATGGGAAAAAACACACATTGAAATTTTCTTATGAGTCGTGGGCTTTGGAATTTCAGAAGTGGTTTGAAAAGCAGACATATGAAAAAGAAAATGTAGAACTCTAGGAATAAAAGGAGTGCTTTAAAATATAAAAATAAATAAGTATGATTAGGAAGTGAAACTGATGGATCGTAAAGATGTATTTGAATATGTTAAAAAAACAATATGGAACAGTACCGGAATATCTTTGGAAAGAATCCCCAGAAAGTGCGGTACTTCGTCATAAAAACGGGAAATGGTATGCAGTGTTGATGCAGGTTAAAAAATCTAAGTTAGAACTAGAAGGAGAGGGCACGGTAGATATTATTAATGTGAAGTGTGAACCGGATATGGTTGGAGTTTTGATAGAGACCTATGGTTTTCTTCCAGGATATCATATGAATAAGGAACATTGGATTACGATGCTGATGGACGGAACTGTAAGTGAAGCGAAGATTTTAGATTTTTTGGATATGAGTTACGATTTAATTGATAGAAGCTGATAAAAAAGAAACTATTATTGTGGGATATGCCTTTTTGGAGGATGAATCTGAAGAAGAACGTGCAGCATTACAGAGACGCCTGGAAAAAACATTTGGTACAGATCATTTGCTTTATTTAGCAGGCGATAAAGAGGATGTTGAAAATGCGAAAAAAGCAGGCAAGAGTTTGGGAATTTATTTGGCGGAGCAGATATTAGCTGGAGAGAATTTCCATAAAGTGGTAAATGAAGCCACGGAAGAAGAAGTATTGGAATTGCTGGAAAAGAATCCTTGCTCTATGACAGATCAAGCATTAAAAGAAATGATTCAGCAAAAGTTATCTGATTACGAAGATGCGGATGATCTTGAAAAAGAAGAGAATGCGGATCGTGATGACGAGCAGAATGAGGATATTTTAGAACCGCAAAAAGAAAGGAATGAGGAACAAGAAGAATCTGCTTCGGGAGAGAAATTAGAAGAAGTTGGTGAGTCAAAGGAATCAGATGAGCTGGATACAATAAATGAACCAGAATCTCAAGTTGAGGAACATGAGTCAGATACACAAGATATTTCAGACGAACCAGCAGAGCCTACCGAGGAAATAGATTCATATGAAATGGAATCAGAAGATGATTCGACGGAGAGCGAAGGAGAAGAATCAGAGATTTCAGGTGAAGCAGATGAATAAGTGAATACGTGATTTTGTAAGGAAACCAAGAGCTGCAAGCTAAGAAATTAGTGAACAGCTCTTTTTTGATGCTTTGTTAGTACTCCAACAATCTCTTGGACCACTTCGGGAGCAGCATTTTCTATTTCTTATGGAATTTTAATATAAAAGGAAATATGCTTTCCCCTATTTAATATATTCTGAGGTATTCTTGATATGCAAAAGGAAATGAGGTGAATGATGTGAGTATTATAAAAGCGATTAAAAAGTGTGAATATGATTTTGAAGTTCGTGCAGAAAAATTTTTGTGGCATCATCCTGTACTTGGATTTTTTTCCATCTTTGTAGGAATGCCTTTGATCGTGTTATGTGCTGTTTGTGCGATTACAATTGTTTTTGCTTTTCCAATGTCATTGCTTTTTGGATGGATCTAATCTTTATTGTATCTTAAACTGTGGTTCGAATGATTTATGCCATATTAAGAGAAAAAGGACTATGATAATGCATGGAAAAGTTGTAAAGGATTATAGATAGAAATTACAAACAAGAAGGATGTTTATGAATTCGAAGAATTCTTTATAACATAAAATAATAGATCAAGGAGGAAGGAAGCTATGATGGATGTATTGATGATAGCAATTTTATTAGGATGTTTTGGTTTGGTGAAGGCGTTTGCAGATTTTTGCGACTGGCAGATTAAACCAAAAGAAAAATAGGAGGATGAAATCAAAATGGATATGATTGTTTTAGGTGTTATGATTGCCGGAGTTGGGATTTATCTGGTGTATGCATTGATAAATCCAGAAAAATTGTAAAGAGCTGGTGAAAATAACTAGGAGGAGAAGACATGTTACAGATTATTTTGACACTTGCGATTTTTGTGATACTGGTCATTCCGATGGGAAAATATATGTACCATATCGCAACAAAACAAAAGACTTTTGCGGATAAAGTTTTTAACCCGATTGATCGCTGCATCTATAAAGTTTGTGGAATTAAGGGCGAAGATATGGGATGGAAGAAATATGCATTGACCTTGCTCTTGGTAAATGCAGTTATGGTATTTGTAGGATATGCAATTTTAAGACTGCAAAGCATCCTGTTTTTTGAATCCGAATGGGATTTCTAATATGGAACCGACACTTTCCTTTAATACGATTATCAGCTTTATGACGAATACAAACCTGCAGCACTACTCAGGAGAAAGCGGTCTTTCCTATGTGGCACAGATGTGTGTCATTATTTTTATGATGTTTACATCAGCCGCAACAGGTTATGCGGCATGTATGGCATTCTGCCGGGGACTGGACTGGAAAGAAAATTGGAAATTTTTATGAGGATATGGTAAGGATTACGACTAGAATTTTAATTCCAGCATCTTTTATAGTCGGGTTATTATTGGTAAGCCAGGGGACACCACAGACGTTACAAGGAAACTTTACAATTGAAACTTTGGAAGGAAATTTCCAGGATATTGCAGTGGGACCGGTAGCAGCTCTGGAATCCATTAAACATTTGGGAACGAATGGTGGTGGATTCTTTGGAGCAAACTCAACTACGCCGTTTGAAAACCCTACGGTAATCAGCAATATTATAGAAATGATATCTATGATGCTCTTGCCGGGTGCCTGCGTGGTTACTTTTGGACATATGCTTCATGATAAAAGAAAAGAGAAAAAAGCAGAGAAAGTTGCCATGAATGCACAGGTATTGCCGGGAACAGCCCAAAAGAAAGTGATTTTTGGACGTCAGGGTGCAGTTGTCTTTGGTGCAATGGCGATTATTTTCCTGATTGGACTTACTATTTGTTACCAATCAGAAATGGCAGGTAATCCAGTGATTCAGGAGATGGGCATAGACCAGAGCCAGGGAAGTATGGAAGGAAAAGAAGTACGTTTTGGTGTTCCACAATCAGCTTTGTTTACGACGGTAACAACTTCCTTTACAACCGGTACGGTTAATAACATGCATGATACGTTGACTCCTCTAGGGGGATTAGTTCCGCTACTACATATGATGCTTAACTGTGTTTTCGGTGGTAAGGGTGTTGGCCTTATGAATATGGTCATGTATGTCATTCTGGCAGTATTCATTTGTGGCCTGATGGTAGGACGAACACCGGAATACCTGAATAAAAAAATTGAAGGAAAAGAAATGAAGCTGGTTGCAATCTGTATTTTAATTCATCCACTTCTGATCCTTGGATTTTCTGCATTAGCAGTAGCGGTTCCAGCAGGGCTTGAGGGTATTACAAACCCTGGCTATCATGGACTTACCCAGGTATTGTATGAATTCGCATCTTCCGCAGCGAATAACGGTTCGGGATTTGAAGGCTTGGCTGATAATACAGCATTTTGGAATATTACTGCTGGTTTGGCAATGTTCTTTGGAAGATATATTGCGATTATTGCACAACTTGCGATTGCCGGATCTATGCTGGCTAAGAAAAAAGTCAACGAAACTGTGGGTACGCTGCGTACCGATAATATAACTTTTATGATTATTCTAGTGTTTATCGTATATATTTTCGCTGCATTAACCTTCTTCCCGGCATTAGCCTTGGGACCGATTGCAGAACATCTGTCAATCTGGATGTAAGGTACAGTGAAAGGAGAGAAAGAAATGGCTAAAAATAAAAAGACAAAATTTATTACCAAGGATATTTTAAAATCATCCATTATAGGATCTTTTCAAAAACTGGATCCTCGTTATATGATAAAAAATCCGGTTATGTTTGTCGTAGAAATTGGATGTTTCATCACGCTGTTATTGACTTTTGTACCGACTTTATTTGGAGGAAGCGAGCAGTACAGGATTTATAATGGGATTGTAACAGTAATTTTATTTGTAACAGTTTTATTTGCAAACTTTGCAGAATCCGTTGCGGAAGGACGAGGAAAAGCTCAGGCTGCATCTCTGAAGAAAACAAAGCAGGATACGAAGGCGAGAAAGTTGTTGTCGGATGGAACGGAACAGATTATCAATGCTTCTGAATTGAAAAAAGGTGATCTGGTTCTGGTAAAAGCAGGAGAACTGATCCCGAATGATGGAGAAGTTATAGAAGGAATTGCTTCAGTAGATGAATCCGCTATTACTGGTGAGTCTGCACCAGTGACCAGAGAGGCAGGCGGTGATTTTTCTTCCGTAACAGGCGGTACGACTGTCGTATCGGACTGGTTGAAAATTAAAATTGTAGCAGAACCAGGAAAATCATTTTTGGATAAAATGATCTCCATGGTTGAAGGAGCTTCCAGACAGAAAACTCCAAATGAGATTGCTCTGAATACATTGTTGATTGTACTGACTTTGATATTTTTGATTGTAGTTGTAACCTTATATCCGTTTGCATCGTACCTTGGTGTGAAGATTCCTATTTCATGGGCGATTGCACTGATGGTGTGTCTGATTCCGACAACTATCGGTGGTCTTTTGTCGGCGATTGGTATTGCAGGTATGGACCGTGTTACCAGATTTAATGTCATTGCTATGTCCGGTAAAGCGGTAGAAGCCTGTGGTGATGTTGATACCATGATTTTGGATAAGACAGGAACAATTACATATGGAAACCGTTTGGCAGCTGAGTTTTATCCAGTGAAAGGTGTCGAAAAAGAGGATTTGATTGATTATAGTGTGATGTGTTCCATTATGGATACAACACCAGAAGGAAAATCAACGGTAGATTTAGGTAAACAGATGGGATGCGTATTAGATGAACGAATTGCAGACCAAATGCAGTTTGTGGAATTTACAGCTCAGTCCAAGATGAGTGGTGTGGATCTGCAGGATGGAACAGTTGTAAGAAAAGGCGCTTTTGAAGCAATGAAAACTTTTGTAAAAGAGAAGGGGGGAAACATTCCGGAAGATTTACAGGAGATTGTTACAAATATTTCCAATTTAGGCGGAACACCGTTAGTTGTTTGTGTAAATGAAAAAATCTTGGGTGTGATTTATTTAAAAGATACTGTAAAGCCGGGATTATCCGAACGATTTGCACGTCTTCGAGAAATTGGAATAAAAACGATCATGTGCACAGGTGACAACCCATTGACAGCAGCTACTATCGCAAAAGAAGCTGGTGTAGATGGTTTTATTGCAGAGTGTAAACCGGAAGATAAGATCACAGCCATCAAAAAAGAACAGGCAGAAGGAAAGCTGGTGGCCATGACAGGTGATGGAACCAACGATGCTCCGGCATTGGCTCAGGCAGATGTAGGTCTTGCAATGAATTCTGGTACACAGGCAGCGAAAGAAGCAGCTAATATGGTTGATCTAGATTCCGATCCGACTAAGATTTTGGAGGTTGTTGAAATTGGAAAACAGCTTTTGATTACCAGAGGTTCGTTGACAACATTTAGTATTGCAAATGATATCGCAAAATATTTTGCGATTATCCCAGCCATGTTTACGATGGTGTTGCCTCAGATGCAGATCTTAAATATCATGCACTTGGCAACCCCGGCGAGTGCGATTCTTTCAGCTTTGATTTTTAATGCAATCATTATCCCGGGATTAATTCCGATTGCCATGAAAGGTGTAAAATATAAACCGATGAAAGCAGAAAAAATGTTATTGAGAAATATGGGCATTTTTGGTTTGGGCGGTATTGTTGTTCCGTTTGTAGGAATTAAACTGATTGATTTACTTGTTGCTCCATTGTTGGCTCTCATAGGAATGTAGGAGGAATAGAAAGATGAAAAAATTTGGTAAAATGGCAGGAAAAGCCTTGATATTTTGTGCTGTAATGATGTTGCTTTGTTCCTTTGCTTATCCGCTGGCTCTTACAGGAGCCAGCCAGCTGGCAATGAAAGAAAAGGCAAATGGAAACTTGATTGATAAAGAGGGAAATCCTACGACGGACAGTAAAGAAGCGGTGGGTTCTGCTTTGGTAGGACAGGAATTTACAGAAGATTATTATTTCCAGGGAAGACCATCTGCAGTAGGATACAATAATTATACAGAGGAAGAATTGAAAAATGGTGAATACAGTGGCGTTTCTTCTGGCAGCTATAATTATGGGAACTCCAATCCGGAGCTGGAAAAGAGAATCCAAAAAGATTTGGATGAGTTTTTAGAGAAACACCCGGGAGTGAAAGCAGAAGATGTGCCGTCTGATCTGCTTACTGCTTCTGGTTCAGGATTAGATCCTCACATTTCACCGAAAGCAGCTGAAATACAGATTCCGTATGTAGCAGAGAATTCAGGATTATCAGAAGAAGAAGTGACAGAGATTGTAGAAGAGAACACAGAACATAAGGTACTTGGAATTTTTGGCGAGGAACGAGTTAATGTGTTAAAATGTAATTTAGCAGTTGCTAATGCCATGGGAATATTAGAGTAGGATGTTTATGGAAACGAAAAAATATGAAAGACCGGATTCACAGCAGCTTCTTCGGAGAATTCAGCTGGAAGAAGAGGAAAAACTGAAAAAGACAAAAGGAAAGCTGAAGATATTTTTGGGATATGCGGCAGGATCCGGGAAAACGTATGCGATGCTGACGGCAGCACATGAAGCCAAGAAGCATAAGATCGATGTAGTGGCTGGATACATAGAACCACATGACAGGCCTGATACGCAGGCTCTTGTGGAAGGCTTGGAAACGATAGCACCGATGGAGGTTGTGTATAAAGGGGTAAAACTTCGGGAATTTAATTTGGATGCAGCATTGAAACGAAATCCAAGATTGATCTTAGTGGATGAACTAGCTCATACCAATGTTAAAGGATGCCGGAATGAAAAAAGATACCAGGACGTAAAAGAGCTTTTACGTGCTGGTATTGACGTATATACAACGATGAATGTTCAGCATTTAGAGAGTTTGAATGATATTGTAGGAAGTATTACACACATCAATGTGCGTGAAAGGGTGCCGGACAAAGTGTTTGATCATGCGGATCAAGTAGAGGTTATTGATATCGAACCGGAAGAATTGATCGAACGTATGAAAGAGGGGAAAATCTACGCACCGTCACAGGCAGAACGTGCCCTTGGGAATTTTTTCCGGAGGGAGAAGCTGGTTGCCTTGCGAGAGATTACACTGCGAAGAACTGCTGACCGAGTCAATCATATCGCGGAAGAAGAACGCTATGCGATGGGGGAGATGGACTATCATACAGGAGAACATGTCTTAGTCTGTATTTCACCTTCACCGTCTAATACAAAAGTAATTCGGACAGCTGCACGTCTTGCTTATGCATTCCATGCTCAATTTACCGGGATTTATGTAGAAACTTCTCAAATGCAGGATGCTGATGAAAAAACAAAATCTGCGGTAAAAGAACACATGGATTTAGCAAGGGCATTGGGAGCAGATGTTGTGACTGTTTATGGGAACGATATTGTGGATCAGGTTGTTGAATATGCTATTGTTGGGAATATATCAAAGATTGTTATGGGGCGTAGTAGAAAACAATGGATTTTCAGGAGAGGTCGTCTGGAAGTCCTGGAGCAGTTGACTTACCGTGCTCCCAATATTGATGTGTATATTATCCCGGATATGGAAAATACAGGGTATTTTAGAGAAGGGAAAAAGAATAGAAAAAAAGAAGAATCCAGTTGGAATGTTGCAAAGGAATTGGGAAAAATCACTGCAATCATGGCACTTAGCACCTTAGTAGCATATGTGTTTCAGTGGCTGCGGCTTTCAGAGTCTAATTTGATCATGGCTTATATAGTTGGTGTGTTGCTATCTTCTTATGTAGCTGACAAAAAAATATATGCATTATATTCAGCATTGCTCAGTGTGCTGTCCTTTAATTTCTTTTTTACGGAGCCGTATTTCAGCCTAAAAGCATATGATAGAGGTTCCCGGTAACGTTGTCATGCTGTTTGCAGTGGGCGTTTTTATGGCATCTATGACCAGACAGCTAAAATCACAGACCAGGGAGAGTGCAAAGAAGGCATATCGAACGGAAATTTGTTGGAGAACAGCAGAAAACTCAGACGTTGTAAATCAAAAGAAGAAGTCTGGACGCAGGTAGCAACGCAGGTTGTAAAACTTTTAAATCTATCTGTGATCATCTATCCGGTAGATGAAAAAGGAAATTTAGAAGAACCATTACTATTTCCTAAAAAAAATATGGAGTTCTCGAACTTGAAAAAAATCATAAATGTGAAAGAAAAGGCAGTAGCACAGTGGACTGTTTCTAACCGGCACAGGGCAGGTACCTGTACACACACCTTACCGGATGCGGATGCCATGTATTTGCCTATTCAATCTACAGAAGAGGTAAAGGGCGTGATGGGAATTATACTGGAAGAGAGACGTCCGGTGAAAGATTTTGAATATGGACTCTTAATTGCCATGCTAAATGAGACCGGGGTAAAACTACAAGATGCTTTTTGTAAATGATATTTTGTAAAATAGAGACCGGTTTCATAAAAAATATGAGCATTGAAATCTTTATGCAATCTTAATGTATGCGGAAGATCTTTTTTTCTTTC
>ENA-OQKC01000201-OQKC01000201.1-human-gut-metagenome-genome-assembly--contig:-NODE-201-length-25775-cov-2.860184_pt1 | contig 25775 bp, 25 predicted proteins | sample MGYA00242774_ERZ504790 | MGnify/ENA primary metagenome ERZ504790 (study PRJEB26092, sample SAMD00036419) | human gut metagenome | host: Homo sapiens | study: EMG produced TPA metagenomics assembly of...
ACTACTCCTGCGGAGCGTCACCGGAATCGGCGGGAGCGGATTCGGCCGGCTCAGTGGCCGGAGTGGCGTCGGCTGGAGTCTCGCCATCAGTGGCGGCACCGTCTTCGGCGGGCTTATCGGCGGCGGCCGGCTCCTCGAACTCCTCACCCTTGAAGGTGAATTCGCCGAGGATACTCTCGCCTTCCGCATCCACAATCACGCGCTGACCGTCTTCGAGATCGCCCATCAGGATCTTCTCGGAGATGGCGTCCTCGATGTCGCGCTGAATCACGCGGCGCAGCGGACGGGCACCGAGCAGCGGGTCGAAGCCCTTCTGCGCGAGCAGGTCCTTGGCGGCGTCGGTGAGTTCGAGCGACATATGACGGTCGAACAGGCGGTCGTTGAGCTGCTTGACGTCCAGATCCACGATCTGGCGCACCTGCGGCTCGGTGAGCTGCTTGAAGACGATGATGTCGTCCAGACGGTTCAGGAACTCCGGGCGGAACTGCTGCTTCAATTCGGAGCTGACCTGGTCCTTCATGCGCTGGTAGCTGGACTCGTTGTTGGCACCTAGGTTGAAGCCCGTGTTGGCGGCCTTGGCGATGTCTCGCGTACCGAGGTTGGTGGTCAGGATGATGATGGTGTTCTTAAAGTCCACCTTGCGGCCCTGACCGTCGGTCAGGTGGCCGTCATCGAGCACCTGCAGCAACGTGTTGAAGATGTCCGGATGAGCCTTTTCGATCTCGTCGAACAGCACCACGGAGAACGGCTTGCGGCGCACCTTTTCGGTGAGCTCGCCGCCTTCCTCGTAGCCGACGTATCCCGGAGGCGCACCGAAGAGTCGCGAAGCCGCGTACTTCTCGGAGAACTCGGACATATCCACGCGAATCAGCGCGTCCTCATCGTCGAACAGGAATTCGGCGAGCGTCTTGGCCAGCTCGGTCTTGCCGACGCCGGTGGGGCCGGCGAAGATGAACGAACCGGACGGGCGCTTCGGGTCCTTCAGACCCACGCGAGTACGGCGGATAGAGCGGGACAGGGCGGAAACCGCCTCGTCCTGGCCGATGATGCGCTTGTGCAGTTCGGCTTCCATGTTGAGCAGTTTCTTGGACTCGGCCTGAGTCAGCTTGAACACCGGGATACCGGTGGTGGAGCTGATGACCTCGGCGATCACGTCCTCGTCCACGACCATCTTGACGTCGGACTCGCCTTCGCGCCAGGAGTCTTCCTTCTGCTTGCGATCGGCTTCCAGCTTCTCCTGCTTGTCGCGCAGTTCGGCGGCCTTCTCGAAGTCCTGGCCCTTGATGGCCTCGTCCTTGTCGGCGGCAATCTTGGCGATCTTCTCGTCGAGTTCCTTGAGCTCAGGCGGGGCGGTCAGGCGCTTGATGCGCAGGCGTGCACCGGCCTCATCGATCAGGTCGATGGCCTTGTCAGGCAGGTTACGGTCCTGGATGTACCGGCTGGACAGCTCTGCGGCAGACTGCAGCGCGCCATCGGTGATGGTCACGTGGTGGTGGTTCTCGTAACGGGAACGCAGGCCCTTCAGGATCTCGATGGTCTCGGCGATGGTCGGCTCGTGCACCTGAATCGGCTGGAAACGGCGTTCCAGAGCCGCGTCCTTCTCGATGTACTTGCGGTACTCGTCGGTGGTGGTGGCACCAATGGTCTGGAGCTCGCCACGGGCCAGCATCGGCTTCAACATGTCGGAGGCACCCAGCGCGCCGTCAGCCGAGCCGGCGCCCACGATGGTGTGAATCTCGTCGATGAACAGCACGATGTCGCCACGAGTCTTGATTTCCTTCAGCACCTTCTTCAGGCGCTCCTCGAAATCACCACGGTAGCGGGAGCCTGCCACCATGGAACCGAGGTCCAGCGAGTAGACCTGCTTGCCCTTCAGGGTTTCCGGCACGTCGCCGGCTTGGATCTTCTGGGCCAAGCCTTCGACCACAGCGGTCTTGCCCACGCCGGGCTCGCCGATCAGCACCGGGTTGTCTTGGTGCGGCGGGAAAGCACGACCATAACGCGCTCAATCTCGTTGGTACGGCCGATGACCGGGTCCAGCTTGCCTTCAGCGGCTTCGGCGGTCAGGTTGCGGCCGAACTGATCGAGGATGGCGGAACCGGACTTGTTCTGCTTGTCCGTCACGCCGCCGGCGTTGGCCAAGTCGCCCTTGCCGTCACCGGTGCCGGTGCCGGAGTTGCCGCGAATCATATCGATGGTCGCGCTACGCAACTCGCCCAGATCGACGTCCATCTTGATGAGCACCTGGGTGCCCACGCCTTCGCCTTCGCGAATCAGGCCGAGCAGGATGTGCTCGGTGCCGATGTAGCTGTGGCCCAGCTGCAGGGCTTCACGCAGCGAAAACTCCAACACCTGCTTGGCGTGCGGAGTAAAGGGGATGTGCCCGTTCGGAGCCGCGTTGCCCTTGCCGATCATTTCTTCAACCTGCTTGCGGGTGGCATCCAGCTCCACGCCCTTCGAGGCGAGTGCCTTGGCGGCTACACCCTCACCTTCGCGGATCAGGCCGAGCAGCAGGTGTTCGGTGCCGATGTAGTTGTGCTGAAGGGCCCTCGCCTCTTCCTGCGCCAACACGATCACGCGCCGTGCACGGTCGGTAAACCGTTCGAACATGCTTGTCCTTCCTCAATTGACATTCCGTCTTACTCTACCGATTCACGATGACGTTTATTCATCGGATTCCACGAATTGCGCCGTGAGAGGAGAAGAAAACGATATGCTGGTTCTAGATTCACCCGTAGTCGATTACAAGGAGGCTCGAAATGAGTGAAGCTGCAACCAAGCCCGACATCGTTGTCGGTGTGGATGGTTCCGATGAATCCTTTGCCGCGCTGAAGTGGGCGCTTGAGGAGGCCTCGTTAACCGGTCAGAGCGTCAACGCCGTGTTTGGCTGGACGCATTCCTGGGATATGGGGTCCGAACCGGACAGCGACGAGGCCTGGGCCAAGGTCCGCCACGATATTGCCAACGAGCTGCGTGTGTGGGTCGACAAGGCCGCTGCAGGCATCGACTTCGATCCGGCGAATCTGAAGCTCACCTCGGTGAAGGCCTCCGGTACTTCGGCCCTGCTGCAGATCGGCCATGATTCGCAGCAGATCGTGGTCGGCCGCCGCTCGCTGAGCCGTATGGCCCGCTGGTTCATGGGGTCCCTGTCCGCTTCGCTGGCCGAGGCCGCCGAAGTGCCGGTGACCGTGGTGCGCATCGCCGGCAGCGAGGATGAGACCGTGACCGAGGCCATTGCCAACGCCCTGACTCCGGGAGACAAGCCCGTTCACTACACGCAGCCTCAGCCGGTGGTTGAGGAGGCTCGCCGCCCGGTGGTGGTTGGTGTGGATGGTTCCGAGACTTCCCGCCGTGCGTTCGATTTCGCACTGGAAGAAGCACGACTGCACGACGCGCCGCTGCATGTGATGTTCTGCTGGCAGCTCAAGGATTTGGGCGTTATTCCGGGCTATGAGAACGCCGTGGCACCGGTGAAGGTCGGTCAGCGCCGCGCCGAGGAGATTCTCTCTGAGCTGATGGCCAAGGCCCGGATTCCCGATGGCGTCAAGGTCAGCACAAACGCCTTCCATATTCCCGCATCCAAAGGTCTGATCGCGGCCTCGCGGTACGCCAGCCATCTGGTGGTCGGCTCGCGTGGCCTGTCCGGGCTGGACGCGCACTTCCTGGGATCGGTGTCCCGCCAGATCGTGAACTTCGCCGAATGCACGGTGACCGTGGTGCACTGATTCACCAAAATCGGCATGGAGTGCTAACGCACGCCTCGGTGATGGGCTTGCAGGGAGGAATTCTTTATTCCTGCAACCCCATCACCATCTACTTTTCGCGGAATTCGGAGTTTATTCCTCGTCCGCCCTGTTCTGGCGCAGCTGCTCAATGAGATCGATGACGGTTTCGAGTTCAGGAGTCACATCGTCTGAAGGACGAACGTTATCCTCTTCGTCGTCCATCTCATCATCCTCATCATCATCGGCAACGGTGTTGTTGAGGATATCCTCTTCGGTGGCCTCGTCGTCAGCATCAGACTTGGAATCGTCGCTGGAATCAGCTGCATCAACATCCACAACGGAATCAGATACGTTCTGTGCAACGGACTCATCACCGGCAGACTGGGATTGCGAGGTCCCGTCGCCTGCCGCCTCCTCAGCGGGCTCAGTATCGACGGCGTTCCCGTCAACAGTCTTCTGTGCTTCGATATCATCACCGGCAGGCTCGCCTGTCTTGTCGGTTTCGCCTTCGGCCTCGTCCTGGGCAGCCGGCTCCTGCTTGCGCGGACGGTTGGCCACCACGTCGATATGCAGATCGTCGAAAGCAGGCTTGGACTGCACCCACAGCTGGCTTGGCTCGGGAGGTTCGATTTCGGAATGCTCACCGCAGCCGTGGTCCAAGGAAACCACGCGGCCGTCATCCGGACTCCACTTGTTGGCGCACACGCCGAACATACGGTCGAGCTCGCCCGCGAGCGGCACGAAGAAACCACAGGTGGAGCACAGGTTGCCTTCGGCGGTTTTGGTGCTCAACGCTTTAGGGCCTCGCGGACCTTCATACCAGCGCTTGGCAGCCTGCGCGCGGCCCAGCGAGGTCAGCACGTGACGGCGGGCCAGTCGGAAGGTCTCGACGGCGTCGTTGACATCCTGCAGCGAGGATTCCTCGACTTCGCCTTCCTCGATGCGCTCGTCATCCGGATCGGTACCGATCGAATCGGTGGGAGCCAGATCCGTGGGCTCGAGGCGATCCTTCCAAGGAATCCACTTGGGCGGCATCAACGCGTCCTCAGTGGAGATCAAGGAGGATTCGTTGACGGTCCAAGAGTCGATCTCCTCGTCGTGATACAGCGTCACCGACCATTGCCATCCTTCGTAGCCACGGATATTCGCGGCGAAGCGGAAGTCAGTGACGTGATCCTCAAGATCATATGAGGTAACGAAATCCCCCACCTGATCGCTCTCGCCGGCCACTTCGAGCAGCACGGCGCGCGCGATGGCGTGAGGGTCCGGTGTCACGATGGTTTCGGTGGTATCAGTCATAGATCAGATCAGTCCTGTACATCGAATTGATCCGCCACCGCACGCAGCAACGTGGCCAGCTTTTTGCTGTCGGCAGCAGATGGGTAACGGTGACGGCGCAACGTATTGCCGGCCGCATCAAGCATCTTGATGAGGTCCTCGCAGATGGCGGCCATGTCATCCGCCTTCGGGCGGGTGGCCTTGACCAAGCTGGGAGCGGAGGCGATCAGGCGAACATCCATGGCCTGCGGCCCACGACGGCCGTCCACCACGGAATACTCCACCTTGGCCCCCTTGCGCAACGTGGTGACGCCAGTGGGTAGGGCCTGAGCCGGCAGGAACACGTCCTTGCCTTCCTCACTGGTGATGAAGCCATAACCCTTGGCTGCGTCAAACCAACGAACTCGACCGGTGGGCATTGCGAACCTTCCTTAATCCTCAATGGAAATAGTAAACCGAAGGTACAGTTTACCTCACAGGGCTTGACCTCACGCTTTGGGCTGAGTCGCCTGAGTCTTACGCTCAGAGCTGAACCAAGAAGTCTTCTGTTTGGCGTCCTTGGTTTTGCCGGTGGACTGCTTGGGCTCAGGAGCGGCGATCTGCTCAATCGGCAGCACCACGGTGAAGGTCAGGCCTCCCCCATCGGTGCCGGTGGCGCAGATAAAGCCGTGATGTGCTTTGACCACGGATTGCGCGATGGCCATGCCCAAACCAGTACCGCCCTTTTCGCGGGCACGGGATGGGTCCGCGGTGTAGAAGCGTTCGAAAATCTTCGAGCGCGATTCAGGCGGCACGCCGGGGCCATGGTCCACGAAACGCAATACGGCATATCGATAGCCGGTCTGCATCGAGGCACCTACTTCGGCAGCGTCGATGAACCGCCGCATTGACGCGTCGCTGGCGGGCATGCGGGCGAGCTGTCTTGGATCGATGGCGGCCGGCATCACACCGAGCGCGGCTTCAGCGGGCGAATCGGCAGGCGTGTAGCGGTGGATGTTGCCCACGATGTTGGTCACCACCTGGCGCAGTCGAGAGGCATCACCGGGCAGTACGACCTCAGGCCAATCGCCTTCGGCAAGGCTGAATTCGGCGGGATGGTTCAAATCGCGCGCCGGTTCGAGGGAAATCTGCATGCGGCGAACGGCACGGTCCGGGTCGAGCGCATGCAAATCGTCGACGGCGTCGGTGACCAGCGACGAGAGTTTCACCGTGCCGGTCATATCGATGCCGCGCCCCTCATCGAGACGGGCCAAAGACAGCAGATCCTCAACAAGAACAGTCATGCGCTGGCTGGACCGTTCGATATGTTCGATGGACTCGTCCGCACGCTCCAAGGCACCAGGCATATCGCGCTGCATCTTATACAGCTCCGCATAGCCATGGATGGCGGCCAACGGGGTGCGCAGCTCATGGCTGGCGTCGGAGACGAACCGTTTCATCTTGTCGGTGGTCTCCTCCTGCTCATGGAAACTGGATTCTATTCGGGTGAGCATGGAATTCAGCGAGGCGGCCAGAGAGCCGACCTCGGTGTTTTCCGGCGCGGAAGGAATACGTTGGCTCAGGTCGCCGGCTGCAATTTTCGCGGCGGTCTTCTCGATGCGCTTCAGCGGCGTCATCGTGTGCTGGATGATCAGCGTGGACAGGGAGCCGCCGAGCAGCACCACGGCGATGCCGACCACAATGCAGTATCGGGTGAGTGTGTTGACGGTGTCGATTTGGTCGGCCAGCGACAAGCCGATGTACACCACGGCACGGTCCTTGCCGTTTTGCTGGAAGGTCACCGGCAGAATACGCCATGGTGCCCTCGCCGTGACGATGGCGGCATGGTTGGCATTGGCAGTGGGGTTGGCCAGTACCTTGGTGATGGTGTCAGAGGAATTGGAGTTTCCGTTGGCCGGATCGTTCTGGCTGTCCGCACTGTCGGATTGCACCGTGATGATCTGCTTGGCCACGCCTGCGTAGTGATGCCTGACCGAGCGTGATGCCATTGGTATCGCCATAGGTAGGCAGAATCGGCACCGATACGATACCGTCCTGCATCTGCGGCATCAGCGGGGTCACGACCAGAGGATTGCCTTCTTTGTCTTTGGTTCCGTCGGTGTATTGAATCTGCAGAAAGTACGAGTTCGGCCCCGATGAGTCATTTTTTGACAGCAGATCGATATTGTTGACCACCAGTTGGCTTTGCGAGCTTAACTGGGTGTCGGTTTTCTGCAGCATGTAGTTGTTCACCAACGCGCGGATGGAGAAGGAAATCACCGACACGCCGATGAGCAGCACGGCGATGGTGCAGGCCACCAGCTTGCTGCTCAACGAGATACGGTCGATATGCCGCATCAGCATGTTTTTCTTACGCTCGCGCTGCTCTTGGAAATGGGCGGCGAACGGCGACATTGCAGGCATGGGATTCGTGTTCGGGGCGGCGTTCGGCGTGCTGCTCGGCGGTACGCCGCCTGACTGCTTATCGGGGATACTCATGAGATTGCGATACGTTATGGATGGAGGCGATTAGTTCTTCGGTTCGCGAATCATGTATCCGATGCCGCGCTTGGTTTCGATCAGCGGAGTCACCTTGCGCTTGCCGCCTTCGCCGTCGTCGACCTCGATGCCGTCGACTTTCTTGCGCAGGTAGGAGATGTACGATTCGACGATGGCTGCGTCGCCGCCCCAGTCGTATTGCCAGACATGGTCGAGAATCTGTGCCTTGGACAGTACTCGGCCCTCGTTGTCCATCAGGTAGCGCAGCAGCTTGTATTCGGTAGGGCTCAGGTCAACCGGCTGCCCTGCACGGGTCACGTCGTGGGAGTCCTCGTTGATTTCCAAGTCGGCGACGCGAATAATCGGATCGTCTTCCACCTGTTCGCGGGTACGGCGCAGAATGGCGCGGATGCGAGCCACGACTTCCTCGAGGCTGAACGGCTTGGTGACGTAATCGTCACCGCCGACGGTCAGGCCCATGATCTTGTCTTGGGTGTCGTCACGAGCGGTGAGAAACAGCACAGGGGCGTTAATGCCTTCCTGGCGGATGCGACGGGTGACGGTGAATCCATCGATGTCAGGCAGCATGACGTCCAACACGATGAGGTCAGGCTGCACTTTTTCGATAACCTCAATGGCTTCGGAACCGGAAGCGGCGGTGTTTACCTCGAATCCGGCGAAGTGCAGGGAAGCGACCAGCAGTTCTCGGATGGACGGCTCGTCGTCGACAACAACAATCGATGCTTCAATAGGCTTACTCATGCTTCCTAGAGTGTCGCGCTCTTCTGGGCGTTTCCTGAATGTCATCTTGGAGTTCGGCCTTGGAATCCTTCTTGATCTCCTTGCGCCGATGAATCACCACCATGACCACGATGATGATGACCAGCGCCACCAATACCACACCCATGATGATTATGCCTACGATCACCGTGGACGATGAGGTGGAGGCTTTTTTGGATTTCACGATTTGATCCATCATTGCCGTTGCCGCGCCAGACCAGCTCGGCGGGTTTTCCAGTAACGGCTGCTGTGCGGCTTCGGATAGCTTATCGACGGTTTTGTTATCGAGAAGCCACTTATCGGAGTTCTTGGACACGACGACCACCAGGTTGCCGTCATTCGAGGCCACGGCAAGCATCACTGTGTTCGGCTTGGGATTCATGGACTCCATCACGGTTGCCGCCCAGTCTCCCGGTTTCTGTTGACTATTGAAACTGGAAAGATACAGCAGATGCACGTGTACACCGGTTTCCTTCTCGGTTTTGGCGATGGCATCCGTGACTTCGGCCGCATGGGAGCCCAGGAGATTTTCCGTATCCGTGATGTTCTCGGTGATGGTCACGCCGCTGTCGGTGCTGCTGCTGGAGCTGTCAGAGCTGTCGCTCGAGTTATCCCCATAGGCATTTGCAGTTATCCACATTGCGTTCATCGCTACTGCAGCAAGGGCGCAAATGGCGCAAACAAGCCATTTTCGGACCATATTCCCGAAGGCCGAATAGGACGGCTCCGAAGCTAGGACCACAATAGTTGTTTTTCCGTCTTCCCGATTCGTTGTTGACATATCCTCCACCTTAACGGCCGGTATTGGCAATCGGCCGCCATACATACCATTAACCCTCTAGAAAAGGAGCAACGATGCCCCAATATCAGGTAGATTCCGAGCGAATCCAATCATCCTCGGCCGCAGTGGCCACTTCGATCTCGCAAATCAGGCAGGCCGTGGGCGGCATGTACACCAATCTCAATGCCTTGCAGGACGCATGGCGAGGTTCGGCGGCCACCCAGTTCACCGCGGTAGCCGAACAGTGGCGTGCGGCCCAACAGCAGATGGAGGCCTCACTCGAGTCCATCCAACGCTCGCTGACGCAAGCCTCCACCGTGTACGCTGACGCCGAAATCCAAGCTTCGCGCCTGTTTGCCAGCTAGTTTCTTGGCTCCCCTCAAAGAGGGGAGCCAGAATACAAAAAAGGGACTCCCGAAGGAGTCCCCTTTCAGCTCAATCAGCTAGCGATCGTTTGCGGATCAGTAGCCCATGTCGGCACCGGCGGCCGGGGCAGCAGACTTCGGCTCCGGCTTGTTGGCAACGACGGCCTCGGTGGTCAGGAACAGACCAGCGATGGAGGCGGCGTTCTGCAGAGCGGAGCGGGTCACCTTGACCGGGTCGGTCACACCGGCGGCCAGCAGGTCTTCGTAGGTGTCGGTGGCGGCGTTGAAGCCTTCGCCATCAGGCAGGGAGCGGACGGTGTTGATGACCACGTCACCGGACACGCCGGCGTTCTCGGCGATCTGCTTGATCGGGGCCTCGATGGCGCGGAACACGATGGCGGCACCGGTAGCCTCTTCGCCGGTCAGGGAGGTGACGGCCTCGGTCTTCTCGGCCTTGGCAGCAGCCTGAACGAGGGCCACGCCACCGCCAGGCAGCAGGCCTTCCTCGATGGCGGCCTTGGCGTTACGCACGGCATCTTCGATGCGGTGCTTGCGCTCCTTGGCCTCGACCTCGGTGGCAGCGCCGACCTTGATGACAGCCACGCCGCCAGCCAGCTTGGCCAGACGCTCCTGCAGCTTCTCACGGTCGTAATCGGAGTCGGTGTTCTCGATCTCAGCGCGGATCTGGGCCACGCGAGCGTCGATGTCTTCCTTGGAGCCAGCGCCCTGAACGATGGTGGTCTCGTCCTTGGAGACGATGACCTTCTTGGCGTGGCCGAGCACGGAGGTGTCGAACGGACTCGAGCTTCAGGCCCAGTTCGTCGGAGACAACCTGAGCACCGGTCAGGATGGCCATATCCTGCAGCATGGCCTTGCGACGGTCGACCAAAGCCCGGGGCCTTGACGGCGCAGGACTTGAAGGTGCCACGGATGTTGTTCAGGATCAAGGTCGGCAGTGCTTCGCCGTCGACGTCCTCAGCGATGATCAGCAGCGGCTTGCCGGTCTTCATGACCAGCTCGGCCACGTGCACGATGTCCTGCTGGGATGAGACCTTGCCGGAGGTCAGCAGAATGTACGGATCTTCGAGCACTGCGGTCTGGTCGTCAGCGTTGGTGACGAAGTACGGGGCGATGTAGCCCTTGTCAAAACGCATGCCCTCGGTGAAGTCGAGGTCCAGGCCGAAGCGGTTGTTGTCTTCAACGGTCACAACGCCGTCCTGGCCGACCTTGTCCAGAGCCTCAGCGATCTTCTCGCCGACCTCAGGGTCAGCGGCGGAGATGGTGGCGGTAGCAGCGATCTGGTCCTTGGTCTCGACGTCCTTGGCGGCAGCGACGAGTTCCTTGACGATGACCTCGGTGGCCTTCTCGATGCCGCGACGCAGGGCGATCGGGTTGGAGCCGGCGACCACGTTCTTCAGACCCTCGTGAACCAGGGACTGAGCAAGCACGGTTGCAGTGGTGGTGCCGTCACCGGCGACGTCGTCGGTCTTCTTGGCGACTTCCTTGACCAGCTCGGCGCCGATGCGCTCGTACGGGTCTTCAAGGTCGATTTCCTTGGCGATGGACACGCCATCGTTGGTGATGGTCGGAGCGCCGTAGGTCTTGTCGAGCACGACGTTGCGGCCCTTCGGGCCCAGAGTGACCTTGACGGTGTTGGCGAGCTTGTCAAGGCCCTCCAGCATGCCCTGACGGGCTTCCTCATCATAAGAGATGATCTTTGCCATGGTTGCGTATTCCTCCAAATGGCTAGGTATACCGGTTATCACTCGCAAGCGTCGAGTCGTGACGACCAGCCGTCAGCTGCCGATTATCACTCTCGACCTCCGAGTGCTAACCCAGACATTAGCACTCGCGCCCGCCGAGTGCCAACACCATCGGCGGCGATTGCGCTTTGGGCATGAAAAAGCCCCAACCGTCGAAACGGTCAGGGCCTTCAATGCACATCCTTGCGTGCGTGTTGCTCACTCGGAGCGGGCTTCACCCGAAGACAGCTTGACAACATCCTTTGCCTGCGTGCCTTTGCCGGACGAAGCGGGCGTATACTCCACGCGATCGCCTTCGTACAGCATTTTGAACTTATTGGTGCTGCCGTCGTCCTTGATTTCCGCGTAGTGCACGAAAACGTCCTCGCCGCCGTCGTCCGGCTGGATAAACCCGAACCCCTTCTTGGCAAGGAAGAACTTCACGGTACCTTGTGCCATATCTGGTCTTTCCTTTGTTCCCTTGGGCGTCGCGACACAAAACCTATAGGGAACGTAGAAAGAACCGCATCGCGCTCCCCCTACCTCGCGACTAGATGACGATTGTACAGTGACGAGGGAACAATCTCAACCGCAGTGGCACATTTTCGGTACGAATTATTCCATAGGCGTGAGAACGCTCACAGTTTTCGATGTATTTCTCGCCGATATCAGGGGCGCATCAACAACGCTAGTTGAGCAACACCACCGTAATGGGAACGGCGAGTCCTTGCACCTGCTCCACAGCCGAAATGCCAAGCGTGGTCGCCACATCCTCAGCGGTGGCCTTATCGGTCTCATTCTGATACCACACCACGGAAGAAGCCGGCAATGTGCCGCTCGGATTGGTCGCCTCGACACTGGTGTAACCGGCGGTCTGCAGCACATCGGCCTGCTGACCCGCATATCCTTGGATTCCCGTGGCGTTGACCACACGCACCTGCGTGGCCTTATTCACAGTCGCGATGGCTTCGGACTGCTGAGACTGCTGATCGGAGTTTTGATTCTCATTCGAGGATGTCGTGTCACTGTCGGTATCGGACTTTGCCGAATCCGAAGTCGAGTCCTTGGACGAATCGGTCGAAGTGGACGAGGAATCATCCTTGGTGCTGTTCTTGGTCTCAGCCTTGCTGGACGAATCGGACTTGGACGTGGTCGCCGTCTGGGACGATCCTCCCACTACATTCTTGTATTCTCCGGAAATCCATGCCCAGGCCCCGACACCGCACAGCGCGGCCACCAGAATAACGACGATGAACGGGCAGAGGCGGGCCATTACCGAACGAGCGCCACGGTGAACTCCCACCGGTCCCTTCGGAGGATTGTCGAAGGAATCCGGTTCATAGGATTCGTAGGTCATCGTGTCGCGTGCCATAATCGCCCTTTCTTCCTATCAAAACTACCCATGAGTGTAATCGGCAAACAACTCATCAGTCCACCACACCACGCCCCATGCACCGGATATGCACGTTTGACTACAGTGGTGAGTCATGATCAAACCATTGAGCGAACTGGTAGAGCCAGGGTGGGCCCATGCCTTGGCCGACGTGGAGCCCACCATCCACCATATGGGCGATTTTCTTCGTGCGGAAAACGCCGCCGGGCGCCCGTGGCTGCCGGCAAGCCACAATATTCTGCGCGCGTTCACCATCCCGTTCGATTCCATCAAGGTGCTGATTGTCGGCCAGGACCCCTACCCGACCCCGGGTCACCCGGTGGGTTTGAGCTTCTGCGTGGCGCCAAATGTTCACCCGCTGCCGAAAAAGCCTGATCAATAGTTTATAAGGAATTGGGTTGACGACCTTGGGGTGCCCATGCCCACCAACGGCGATCTGACACCGTGGACGGAACGTGGGGTGATGTTGCTCAACAGATGTCTGACTGTCGGCGTCGGACGGCCAAATTCACATCAGGGCAAAGGCTGGGAGGAAGTCACCGAGGCCGCGATTCGTGCGTTGAACGCGCGCACGGACGCCGACGGCAAGCCCAAGCCGTTGGTGGCGATTCTCTGGGGGCGTAATGCGCAAAGCCTCGAGCCATTGCTGACCAATGCCTTCATTATCAAATCGCCTCATCCGAGTCCGCTGTCCGCTTCCCGCGGATTCTTCGGCTCCAAACCATTCTCCAGAGCCAATCAAGCCCTAGTCACCATGGGTGCCGACCCGGTGGATTGGACTCTTTAGGCAGGCCAACAGTCATTGTGAGTAGTTACAGTGGGGGGCATGACTTTGTTCCCCACGCAACCGAACATACCTTCGCCGACCACCGCCGCACGACCGGTCACCGTTCCCGCGCCCGGCGTGTCGGCTCCGCTGGGTGCCGATGACGCCAAACGCGCACGTATCCTGGCCGACGCCATTCGGGCGAGGTTCGCCCAGACACTGGTGGGTCAGGATAATCTACGCGAATCGCTTATCGTGACCTTGGTGGCCGGCGGGCATATTCTTATCGAATCCGTGCCGGGCTTGGCCAAGACCACGGCCGCCCAGACGCTCGCCACCTGCGTATCCGGCTCGTTCAAGCGCGTGCAGTGCACTCCTGATCTCATGCCATCTGATCTGGTGGGCACGCAGGTCTTCGATTTTGCGTCGCAGAAGTTCACCACGCAGATCGGTCCGATTCACGCCAATTTCGTACTGCTGGACGAGATCAACCGTTCGAATGCCAAAACCCAGTCCGCCATGCTTGAGGCCATGGCCGAGGGTGCCACGACCATCGGCGGGCAGCGTATCGCCTTGCCCAAGCCGTTCATGGTGATCGCCACCGAGAATCCGATCGAGGAGGAGGGCACGTTCAACCTGCCCGAAGCCCAGATGGATCGTTTCATGATGAAGGCCGTCATGACCTATCCTTCGCCCGACGAAGAGGCTCGGATGCTGGCCATGCTCACCCGCCGCGGCTCCGACATGATCGGTCCCGACACCATCACCGGCGAACGCATTTCCGTGTCCGACGTTGAGTTTTTTGCGCAAGGCGGCACGCCGCGTGCATGTTTCCGACGCGATCATGCGTTATGCGGTCGATATCACCGCCACGTCACGAGGTGCCGGCTCCCGCCCCATCAAGGGACTGTCATCCTTGGTGCGTTTGGGTGCCTCGCCGCGCGCCACCATCGCCTTGACCCGTATCGGCCAGGCGAAGGCGTTGCTGTCCGGGCGCGACTATGTGGTACCCGAGGACCTCAAGGCGTTCGCTCATGAGGTGCTGCGCCACCGTATTATGCTGACGTTCGAGGCACTGGCCGATGGCGTGGTCAGCGATCAGATCGTCGACAAGATCGTCGAAACGGTTCCTGTTCCGTGAGTTCCGATTCCGTTCGCAAGAAAATCGAGGCCCTTGGCACTCAGCTGAGCCTGCCTACCGTAAGGAAGGCTTTGGGCGCGCTGGAGGGCGAACACGCATCCGGGCGTCGTGGCGGCAGCGGCGATGCGATGGATGTGCATGCCTATGAGCCAGGCGACGAATCCCGTCTTATCGATTGGAAGACCAGCGCCCGCCAAGGCCGCCCCATGGTGGTCGAGCGTGAGCGCCTGTCGACGTCACGGGTCTGGTTGCTGATGGACGTGGGCCTGGAGATGACTGGCGTATGCCCTTCCGGAGAACGCGCATGGCAGGTTGCCGCCAATGCGCTGCGTATGTTCGCCGCACTGTCGTTGCGCCGGTCGGACGATATTTCGCTGGTGTTCGGCGATGAGTCCAGTATCACCCGCGTGCCGTTCAACGGTGGGTTCGCGCAGTTCGAACGCACGCTGGACAAGGCGCTTGACCGTGATTGGGATCATCACCGTAATATCGACGCGCTGCTGGAATATGCGCGCCGTATCAAGGATCGCGAGGCATTGATCGTATTGGCCACCGATGAGCATGCGATGGAGGAGCGGCATATCACCACGATCCGTCGTATTACCCGCACCCATCCGATGGTGCTGATCGATGTGGCGACGATGAATCCGTTCAAGGCCGTCTCATCCCGCCACGCTCCCACCGACGGCTTGAGTGCACGGCGTGTGCCGGCATTCCTGCGCAACGCCAAGGCAGCGGCCGAGGTCGATACTCATCGCGCGTATATGGCCGCGGCTTTGGAACAGGAGCTCACCCGTGCCGGTTCCCATATCATTCGATCCGCATCCAGCGAATCCATGTTCGATCGTTTCGTCGCCCTGGTGTCCCGGGGCATTGGCCCGCACCACACGCAATAGACTGGGTACTGCACCCGAACTGGTCGGACTGACTTTGGCTGGTGATCTATGATGCACAGCATGTTCCCCATCATCCCGCTCGCCACTGATCCCGGCGATCTCAGGCCCGTGGAGTCGTTGGCCTTGACCACTCCCCTGGTGGTGGCCATCGTCGCATGCCTGTTGCTGGCGGTAGGTCTGATCGCGTTGATCATCATGCTGTCTCGCCCCGCACGCAAACCTCGGAACAGCGACCGCGCGCGTGGCGCTCATAGCAATGCCAGCTCCAAGGCCGAGTGGCGTGCCCGCATCGACGATGTGGTGGCCCGTCATGAATCCGGAGCACTGCCCCGGCATGAGGCTTTCGTCGAATTGTCCGTCATCGCCCGTGATTTCGCCGGTGCCGCATCAGGCAAGGAGCTTAGTTCCAGTACGCTGACCGATTTGGCGTACCTGAATCGCACGCCCGCGAATCGCCAAGGATTGGACGCATTGAAGCAGACCATTGGCGCGTTGTATCCACCGGAATTTGCCGATGATGCCCGCAACCGAATCGCCCAGACGACCAGCGTGCAGCAGGCCGCCGAGTGGGTGGCGAATCTGGTGGAAAGGTGGCGTTCATGATGCTGGCATGGCATTGGCCTTGGGCCGCTCTGGCCGGCGTCTTGGCGACGCTGGCGATTATCGTGCTGATTGTCGTGTTCGCCCGCCGTAACGCCGCCGACGACACCCCTGTATTCTCGATGGACGACGATCTCAATACCGAGCACGCTTCCCGCCTGTTCCGTCAATGGCGCGCTTTGGGCCGTCTCGCCATCAGCGTGCTGGTGCTTGCGCTGGCGCTGGCCATTGTGCTGGTGGCTCGCCCCAGCCAAGTGGATGCCGGTGACGAACGCGCTTCCAGCCGAGATATCGTCCTGTGTCTGGATGTGTCGGGGTCCACGCTCCCCTATGATCGCGAGGTCATCGACACCTATTTGGAACTGGTCAAGCATTTCGAGGGGGAACGTATCGGTTTGAGTATCTTCAACTCGACCTCACGCACGGTGTTCCCGCTGACCGACGACTACGAACTGGTCACCAAACAGTTGACCTCCGCCAGCAAGGCGCTGAAAGGCGTCGAGTCGCAGGATGACATCGATAAGATGTCCGATGCCGAATATCAGGACATCGCCAATTGGCTCGAAGGCACGCAGAACCGCAAGGACGCCACCTCCTTGATTGGCGACGGCGTGGTGTCTTGCGCGGCGATGCTCCCCGGTTTCGCTTATGGCGAAGCCAATCATGCGAATGCCGACCGTCAGCGTGCGGCATCCATCGTGCTGGCCACCGACAACGTCGTGTCGGGCAAGCCCACCTATTCGCTGACCGAAGCGTTGGATTTGACCCAGCAGACCAAAATCACCGTGGACGGCCTGTATTCCGGGCCGAAAGCCAGTGAATCGGACCAAACCACAACGGATATGAAGTCCGCGATCGAGTCGCATGGAGGCATCTTCCTCACCCAATCGAATGGCGCGTCGATAGATGAGCTGGTACGGGATATTCAGTCGCGTAGAGATACGGATGTGGAGAACAAGGCGAAATCCTCGATGGTGGACGCTCCCGGTCTGTGGACGCTTGCTCTGGCCGTGATACTCATTATCTGGATCGTATGTGCATGGAGGTTGAGGCGATGAACGGATTCACCTTCTCCCCCGCCTTGGGCTGGGTCGCCGGCGGACTGCTGGCGGCCGGGCTCGCCGTACTGGCCATTCTCGAAATCGCATTATTTGTTCGTCGCCGTGCTTCCAGTGACGAGACCGTGTGGGCTTGCATACGACGTACGCTTATGCTGCTCATCGTCGCGGTGATGGTACTGACTCCCAGCGTGGTATCGTCTACCACCTCACAGGCCATCAATGCCACCGACGTCATTGTGGCGGTGGATACCACCGGGTCGATGGCGGTGGCCGACGCCACATACGGGTCCGAGAAGACCATTACCCGCATCGATGCCGCACGCCAGGCCGTGCATGATGTGACCGCCGCTTATCCGGACGCCAGTTTCGCGGCGTTACGGTTCGGTGCTTCGGGGACGCTTGATGTGCCGCTGACCCCGGATGCGCCGGCCATCGATAATTGGGCCAACACGTTGGCGGTGGAAGCCACATCCGTGTCGGCGGGCTCCAGTCTGGATGCTCCGATCGATCAATTGCTGCTGACCGTGAAGTCGATTCGTGAAGCGCACCCGGATGATGCGATTGTGCTGTACCTCATCACTGACGGCGAACAGACCTCGAATGTGACGCGTCGTACGTTCTCGTCACTGCGCCAGTATCTCAATGATGGGTTTACCGTGGGCGTCGGCTCGACCGAGGGCGGCAAGATTCCCGTCATCGCCGATGGCGTCAGTGCCGGCGATTCCAACACCACGGACCACTGGGTGGTCGACCCGGATACCGGCGAACCCGGCATCTCCAAGATGGATGAGAAGAACCTTAAAGACATTGCCGACGAGATCAGTGGCACGTATGTGGCCGTGAACGCTTCACAGACTTTGGCGGATTCGGTTTCGGCCAAGTCGTCGAAGCAGTGGCGCATGACCACCACGGTCAGGGAACGCACACGCACCACGCCGGTGGTATGGCCGTTGGCCATTGCGTTGGCGATATTGCTTGCCATGGAAGTCGGTGCATGGATCGCAACCTCAAGGAGACTGCTGTGAGAAACAGTAACGAAATCCACGAGAACGATGGCTCGGCGAATACTCGGATGCGGGCGAAGTGTCCGCTTTGGGCACGTATCGTCCTGGCTTGTGGCGCCGTATTGCTGTTGCTGGTTGCCGGCGTGGCGGCAGTAAACCTGTCCGCTTCGATTACGTTCAATCAGGCCACCGCATCATTGAACGCCAATATCAAAGCGGCTCAGGACGAGTCCACGGATATCACCACGCTCAAGGCGCAACAGCAGCAGACCGACGCGCAATTCGACGAGGCCGGGCGAATGCGCACGCTTCTGTTGCCGCAAGTCAAGGACGCCATCGACACCAATGCTTCGATTTCTTCCGAGCTGACAAAGATCACCCTGAAACAGGCCGAGGCGCAGAACAGCGGTTCCGATTCCGGGCAAGCCCAGTCGGTACAGCAATCCGAGAATTCTTCATCCAATGCCAAAAAGGGCGGCGCGTTGACCGACGAACAGAAGAAGCAGGTCGAGGAGCTGATGAAGGCCAATCAGCAATCCACCGATACCCAGTCGAACACCACCCAATCCGAGCAGAAAGCGACGCAGAACAAGGGTACCGGGGCTACCAAGCCGTGGTAAGCAGTCGTTCACAGTTGTTCTTTTTTCTCACACCCTCACGGGTCATGGCTTTATCGCGGCTGTTTCCCGGTTTCGGCTGTCGGCTTTGGCATTTATCCAATTTTCGATAGGCCATGGCTGATCCAAGGTATGTCCAAACAGGCTATTTGTGGATAATCGTTACGACTATGCACAACACTTGGGGATAACTTCACCCAAAATCGGCAAGCTAGAACCACATTGGTCGTTCCGGCTGGACAAGCATGAGTCTTGTCCTTTTAGCTGGATATATGAATACCTACACCAGCAACCCAGCACCCATCGATCCCACCGGCGGCTTTGCCGGCAATACGGTGACGCCGTTCGATTACGGCACTTGCCCTTGCCATGCGGCGGTACAGCGTAGTCGCGACCTCGTGTCCGTCCAGCGTGCGGCCACACTGGCGCAATCGGACCAGACGGCGGTGGCCGTGAACCGCTCCAGCAACATCGTGTGGACCGGTAAAGCCGCCGATCTATTCCGATCGCGGCTCAGTCGCACCGCACAGTATTCGGCCAGTCTCGCGCAAGACATGGAGACCACCCACCGATTGGCTTGGGGGTCGTCATGAGCGAGCACGATTACTGGCAAGTGGAATCGTCCGTTTACGGCGGAGTGGGATATGCGCCAGCCACTCTTGAAGAATATGCCGCCATAGCCAAGGCTCTCGATGACGAGGCGGCAGGATTTGCGGCCATAGCCACGGCTTGGGAATCGGCCGCATTACAGTTGCAGTCACATCGGCATAGTGCGCCGATGTGCGTCACCTTGCAGTCGGGCGATCCGAGCGCCGTTGTTCCCGGCCATGTCACTGCACCATATGCCGCGCTGGGCAATCGGTGTTATGACCATGCAACGGCATGTCAGCGGTTGAGCGATGATCTGCGTGGCGCGGCCGATCTGCTGATTCGCGCACACTCTCTGTATTCTCAGGCGGAGATGACGGCTCGGCGCATGTTTACCGAATTATTGCAGGCCGGCACACAGGCCAAACCGGGATATGCCGCGGCGGGTGTTGCCGCTGTGGCGGCGGGCGGCTTTCTGGCCGGCTGGACTATTGACGGCAAACCGAACCCGGCATGGATGTCCACGTTCACCTATCCGTTCCAGGAAGGAGTGCTTAGCGGCGCGGGCGGAATCATTGGCGGCGTACCTATCGGCAAGAGCATTGCGCACACCGATGAGGTCAACAAGGCTGCGGGGAAAATCGCCAATTTCTCCGGCCCGGCGAAAGACGTCGTCCAAGGCAATCATCTGGACGTGCGCGAGGTGCAGGCGAATGCCGACGTTGTCCGCGCAAGCGGATCGGTGGCCGAGTCAATGGAGAATCTGCGCAGGCTCGCCGAAGAGCGGCTCGGCAAAATCGAGCTGAACAGCGGACTCGAATATGGGACCATCGCCATTCAACGCTATGAACGATCTGATGGAACCAACTCCTGGCTGGTCACCATCCCGGGTACCGATGGACAGCCTGACTCACCATTTGGCTGGGCGCAGAACGTGGAACTGATGAGCGCCGATCAGGAGCGCCGCAGGAAAGCGGACAGCGCTCGCATGGTTGCCGAGGCGATGCGTCAGGCAGGCATCGGCAAGGATGAGCCCGTGGCGCTGATCGGCCATTCCCAGGGTGGTATCGTTGCCGCCACGCTTGCCTCGGATTGGGCGGAGGAATATACCATCGAGCATGTGGTGACAGCCGGATCGCCGGTGGCCAATCATCCGATTCCGCAACGCACGTGGGTCACCAGCGTGGAAATCGATGATGAACTGGTCGCCGCACTGGATGGTGCCGCCAACCCGGTCACCGATAACTGGCTCACCGTACAAGGGCATGTATCGCCCGCGCCCGCGGCAACACCATCCACAGTGCATTCGGACGGCTCATGCACTCCCGGCGCAACGCCCATCACCGGCCTGACCCCATATGACGCCGCACCCGTGGCTGGTTCGACCAACGGCAGGGAGTTGTCGCACTGGATCAAATACCATCAGGCCGCCTATCAGAACGCCACCGACCTCGGCTCCCCCGCCGTGCAACGCCACGAAGCCCATTTCCAGGAAGTTATCAACGGAGAGCTCAAGGAAACCCGCTACTACCAAGGCCGCATGACCCAGTCCGCGACCATTGCCCCTAGCGAGCGAACCACCGAGTTCAGCACGTTCGGCGGTTAAAAGTAAATACCACACTTGACAGAGTTGTCAAGAAAGGAGTTAACAATATAATGACGAGTAGGAGATGGCTCATCAAACTGATGAAGCAAGCGGCAGAACGCAAGAATGTCACGTTTGAAAGTACCAGGCAAGGAGGGAGTCATGAGATATTCCAACTCGATGGACTTATGATTCCCCATCCCACGTCATAACGAAATCGACAACAACCTCGCGGACATTATTTGCAAAGAAGCAGAAGCCAAACTCGGGAAAGGCTGGTATCAGCAGTGAAAACATATCAGGTCATCGTTCGTCCTGGCGAAAAATACTGGATTCTTGAGATTCCCGGTATCGGTTTCACGCAGGCAAGAACAACAGCAGAGATTGAAAGTATGGCACGCGACCTTATCACCGTCATGACACAAGATGCTGATTTCGCACTCACCGTAGAGACAAAGCTGCCGCAATCCGTGCAGGAGCATCTTGATGAAGCTCGGCGACTGCGCAAGGAAGAAAGCGGAATGCAGATCGAACGCAGCGCGGGAAACTCGCGCCGCGGCACAAGAACTACATGGCATGGGTCTCGCCCTACAGCAAATAGGCGATATACTCGGGGTCTCACGGCAACGGGCACATCAACTTGTCAATGCTTAGCATCAATCGGCTACCCCACAATGCAATCACCGCAGAGACGCGGCTAGCGCCACTTTCCCGGGATTGTTGCGCTAGCATGCCCGAAACCCCTCTATCAGCGCAACATTCCCGGGAAAGTGGCGCGCAAAGAGTGTCAGGCGCGTCGCTCGATGAGTGCGCGGCCGGATGCGAGGCGGTCGAGCACACCGGTTTTGGCGATGGCCAGCATCAGATACCAGGCCATCACGCCGCTGATAAGCACGCCGCCGGTGACCTCGGAAATCATGTGCACAATGCCACGCGGGCTGACGAATGACACACCCACGTAGCGAAACAGCATCAGATATGTGCCGTATTCCAAGGCGACCAACGCACCGGATGCAATGGAAATCGGCAGATTGAACATGCGGTAACGGGTCAAGGCGAACGGAATCTCAGCGAAAACACCTTGCAACAGCGCCGAGATAATCACGAAGCCCAAATCGAACTGGCTACCAATCACCGTTTCGACCAGCGTGCCGATAAGGTTCACGTACAGCGCCGCTCCGGGTTTGCGCAGAATCAGCACCGCCAGCGTACCGGAGAAGTACCAGACGGCGTGCACGATGCTGGCGAAACCGGGCAGAATCGCGCCGAATACCGAAGAGATCGGCATGTACGCGAAGTTGAATCCCCAGAAGATCACGCCGCAGGCCGCACCCAGCGTGGCACCGACCGCGATATCCAACGGCTGCCATTTCAGTGACGATACGGCAATCGGACGTTTCGGAAGAGTATGAATGGTGGTTGCAGGCATGGTGATCTCCTAGCCTTAAAGGCCGCACACAGTAATCGAACCACGGGCGTTCCTTGACCTGTGCGGCTCGGGCGGGAACGCCGCACCACAGTATAGCCGCTCGGTTCACGGCTGGAAGTACCCTTGGAGGTTATGAAGCTTACCGATATTTCCCCCGCAATCGCATTGACCCCACTCGACGGCCGTTATCACAAGGCCACCGCCCCGCTCGTCGAATACGTGAGCGAACCTGCCCTGAACCGCGAACGCATGCGTGTCGAAGTCGAATGGATGATTCTTCTGGCCAACGGCTTTGAGGGCAACGGCAACCAGCCGATCGTTGACGGCGTCAAGCCGTTCACTGCCGAAGAGCAGGCCTTCCTGCGCGCCATTCCCGAGGACTTCGGCGCCGAAGGCATCAAGCAGCACGCCGCTCATGAGGCCATCACCCACCACGATGTGAAGGCCGTGGAGTACTACATCGATGATCAGATCGACAAGGCTCCGGCCGAGCTGACCAACATCAACGACGAGCTGAAGACCCTCGTACACTTCGCCTGCACGTCCGAAGACATCAACAACCTCTCCATCGCCCGTTGCGTCAAGAACGCGATGGAAAACGTGTGGACCCCGGAGTTCAAGCGCATCATCGACCACCTCGCCGGCAAGGCCGAGGAATTCAAGGATATGCCGCTGCTCTCTCTCACCCACGGCCAGCCCGGCCACCGCCGACCACACTCGGCAACGGAGCCTCGCCGTCTACGTCTACCGTCTGAACCGTCAGCTCAAGCACATCGAAAATCAGGAGTACCTGGGCAAGATCAACGGCGCGACCGGCACGTTCGGTGCCCACTTGGCCGCATGCCCGGATGTCGACTGGATCGCTGCTCCCGCGAGTTCGTCACGAACCGCATGGGCCTGACCTGGAACCCGCTGACCACGCAGATCGAAAGCCACGACTGGCAGGCCGAGCTGTACTCCACCGTCTCCCACGCCAACCGCATCATGCACAACCTGTGCGTGGACGTGTGGATGTACATCTCCCGCGGCGTGTTCGCCCAGGTGCCGGTCAAGGGTGCCACTGGTTCCTCCACCATGCCGCACAAGGTCAACCCGATTCGTTTCGAGAACGCCGAAGCCAACTTCGAGATCAGCTGCTCGCTGCTCGACACCCTCTCCGCCACGCTGGTGGAATCCCGTTGGCAGCGCGATCTGACCGATTCGACCACCCAGCGCAACATCGGTTCCGCGCTCGGCTACTCCTTGCTCGCCCTGACCAACCTCATGGGCGGCCTTGAGTCCATCCACCCGAACACCCACGTCATCGAGCGTGAGCTGGATGAGAACTGGGAGGTGCTTGGCGAGCCGATCCAGACCGCCATGCGCGCCTGCGAGCTCAAGGGCCTGCCGGGCATGGATAAGCCGTACGAGAAGGTCAAGGAGCTTATGCGCGGCCACACCATCAACAAGGAACAGGTCGAGCAGTTCATCGACCAGCAGTCCTTCGACCCGGAAACCGCCGCTCGCTTGAAGGCTCTGACCCCCGCCACCTACACCGGTGTGGCCAGCCAGCTCGTCGCTTTCGGCCGCTGAGATAGGCGCGATGCGAGTCTCTCGAGTCTCTTGAGTCCCTCGAGCCCCTCGAATCCCTCGCATCCACCACACTACTGCGCTGAGTCACAAACCGAACCGCAAACTGAACCGAACAAGGACAGGCGTCAGGTAACCATTTCATGACTACTGAACAGGATCAGTCCACTACGGAAGATCGCCCGAACAAGGCGACCTCCTCCACTACCGACCGGCCGATCGCCTCTGGTGACGGCCGGTCGGCCAGTTTTGCTGTCAGCGGACCGGACAGCCCGGCAACCGACGACAGCAACGATTCCGGACCATACATCGACGACATCGCTCCGCGCCGCACGCGCGACTTCGGCGACCTGACCCGAGCCGGTCTGTCGCTATTGATGGCCGCCGTGGTCATGGTGTTCGCCGTGTATCTGGGCGGCATGACGCGCGGCGTCGAATCCGACGCACACACCGCAGCCCAGGTCATCAACTGGTTGGCTGACTTCCCCTCCACCGTGCTGACGCAGCTGGCCACCATCGTCATCGTGATCATCGTGCTCGCTCAATTGCTACTGGCCCGGGAATGGCTGCAGGCCGCGGTGTCCGCGCTGGCCATGTTCGCCGGCTACGGCATGGTGTGGGTCATATCGACGGCAATCAGCAGTCTGAACGATTTCACCCTGCCAATGGCACTGGTCTCAGCCGCCACCTCATACGGCTCCGGGCTGTTGCCCGACATCTACGCCGGCATGGCGTCCTTCCTGACCGCCGCCGGGCCACGCCGCACCCGCTCCACGGTCAAATGGAGCTGGAATATCCTGTATGCCATCGCTGCGGTGATGGTGGTGCTGTCGTGGCATTCGGTCACCGGCATGCTGGTGTCGATGGCCGCCGGCCGCACAGTGGGCATGCTGATCCGATTCGTGGTCGGCACGCAGAACAAGGGCGTGTGGGGCCAAGATCTGGTCGCCGCCCTGAAAGGCATCGGACTGGACACCGCCTCGCTGATTCGGCATCAGGAGCCCGGCGTCGGCCACGGTTCACTGGCCGTCACGCTGGACGACGATCTGGCCGAAGGCTCGCGCATCTACGATCTGGATACCACGGACAACCGTCGTTTCATCGTTTCCGTCATCGACGCGCAGACCCATACCGTCGGCTATCTGAAGCAGTTGTGGGACTGGGTGCGTTTCACCAGTGTGTCCATCCGACGTGACCGTTCCGTGCGTGACGCCGTCCAGCATCATTTCGCCATGCTGCTGGGTCTGCACAATATCAAACTGCCCGCGCCCGCACCCTACGGCATCGCCGATACCGACGAATCCGCGATTCTGGTGCTGGATGCACACACCATCGAACTGCCCGCCAACCTGAACACGCTTACCAAGGCGGATGCCGTGGCCTACATGCGCTACCTGTCTGTGGCGAGCCGGCGCGGCTATACGCACCGGCGCATCACGCCGGACACACTCGCCCGGCTTGAAGACGGCACCGCCGTGATTGCCGGCTGGCTCAACGGCGACAACGCTTCCGGTCCGGCCAACACCGCGCTCGACAAAGTTCAGCTGCTAGTGCTGTTCGCCGCGCTGATCGGCGTGGAACCGGCGGTGGAGGCCGCCCGCGAGGCGTGGGGAGACACGACTCTGACGGCCTTGGCCCCGTTCATTCAGAAGGTCGCGGTCCCCTCCCCCACGCGCGCGCTGGAATCCTGGGACAAGCAGCTGCTCAAGGGCCTGAGGAGTCGTATCACCGCGCTGGCTGACGAGGAGACGGTGGAATCCGCCGAACCGGTGACGCTGGCCCGATTCTCCTGGCGTTCGATGATCACCATGCTGCTGGTCATCGTGGCCGTGGTCGTGGTCTTCACCCAACTGAAGCCCGAGGAGATCATCACCGCGCTGACCAACGCCAACCCGTTGATGGCGGTGGTGACGCTCGCGTTCGGTGTCTGCGGCTGGATCGGCTCGTCGATTTCGCTCGGTTCCCTGATGGCGCGGC
>ENA-OQKC01000203-OQKC01000203.1-human-gut-metagenome-genome-assembly--contig:-NODE-203-length-25688-cov-4.000196_pt1 | contig 25688 bp, 16 predicted proteins | sample MGYA00242774_ERZ504790 | MGnify/ENA primary metagenome ERZ504790 (study PRJEB26092, sample SAMD00036419) | human gut metagenome | host: Homo sapiens | study: EMG produced TPA metagenomics assembly of...
TAGCTTAAGGTGGCGGTCCCACTCCTGGCCATCCGGATCGGGCACGCTCACCTCAAAGCCCGAGCCCTCAACGTCGCCAAACATATCGAAGAACGACGTCTGGCCGCTCGCGCGATCTTTCTGGCGCTTTACCGCGGCATCGATGATGTTCTCGGGGTTGTTCTTATCCACAAAGTGCATCATCTGGCGACGCGGATACCCCGTGGAGTCGAAGGCGCCTGCCTTGATGAGCGATTCGATCACACGGCGGTTGGCCTGGCTCGAGTCCACGCGCTCGACAAAGTCGTGCAGCGTCTTAAACGGACCACCCGCCTCGCGCTCGGCGATAATCGCCTGCGCCACGCCGGTGCCCACGCCGCGGATGCCGGCCAGACCAAAGCGCACGCCCTCCTTGGTAGCCGTGAACTCAGTACCGGACTCGTTGACATCTGGCGACAGCACGGGGATGCCGTCGTGACGGCACGCCGAGACGTAGTGAACGATCTTGTCGGTCTTGCCCGTGTAGGACGTCAGAACGGCCGCCATGTACTCGTGCGGATAGTGCGCCTTGAGCCACGCTGTCTGCATAACCAAGATGGCGTAGCCGGCGGAGTGCGACTTGTTAAAGGCGTAGGACGCGAACTCGAGAACATCGTCCCAAATCTTCTGGGCGACCTCGCGCGTGTAGTTGTTCTTGATAGCGCCGTTCATCCAGTGGTCGTAGGTGGTCTCGTCCGAGCCATCCTCCCAGTGGAGCACCGTTGACGTGAGCAGTTTGATCTTCTTTTTAGCCACGGGCTTACGGATACGCGAGTCCGATTCGCCCTTGGAGAAGCCGCACATCTCGACGGAGATGAGCATAACCTGCTCCTGGTAGACCATGGTGCCGTAGGTTTCGCCCAGGATGTCGTCCAGGCGGTCGTCGTAGGAGACGGCCGGCTCCTTGCCGTTCATACGGTTGATGTAGGACGAGACCATGCCGGCGCCCAGCGGGCCCGGGCGGTACAGGGCGATCAATGCCACGACGTGTTTGTACTCGGTGGGCTTCATGTTCTTGATCGTGGCCGTCATGCCGGCGGACTCGACCTGGAAGACGCCGGCGGTGTGGCCGGAGCCCATGAGCTTAAAGATCTCGGGATCGTCAAAGGGAATCTCTTCCTCTTTGATGTCGATGCCGAAGTTCTTTTTAATGTTTGCCTTGGCCTTGGAGATAACCGTCAGCGTGCGCAGGCCCAAGAAGTCCATCTTGAGCAGGCCCATGTCGGCGACGGTATGGCCCTCGTACTGGGTAATCTCGACGCCGCCCTTGGTGTCGAGCTTGGTGGGCACGTGCTCGTTGACGGGGTCGCGGCAGATCAGAACGGCGCACGCGTGCACGCCCTCGCCACGGGTGAGGCCCTCGATCGAGAGCGCCGTGTCGATGATGCGGCGGGCGTCGTCGTCCTTTTTATATGCCTCGGCAAAATCGGGGTTAAACAGGTCCTCTTTGCCGGGTTGCTTTTCGAGCACCTGCTTGAGCTTGACCTTGGGGTCGCTCGAGACCATCTTGGACAGACGCTGGCCCATGTAGACCGGGTAGTCCAGGACGCGAGCGGCGTCGTTGATGGCCTGCTTGGCCTTAATGGTCGAGTAGGTGATGACGTGGGTGACCTTCTCGGGGCCGTAGAGCTGGCGAACGTGCTCCACGACCTCGAGGCGCCGCTCATCGTCGAAGTCCATATCGATATCGGGCATCTCGGTACGCTGCGGGGACAGGAACCTCTCGAACATCAGGCCGTTCTCGAGCGGATCGAACGCGGTGATGTTCATGGCGTAGGCGACGATAGCGCCGGCAGCCGAGCCACGGCCGGGGCCGACGCCGATGCCGTTATCTTTGGCCCATTGCACGTACTCGGCAACGATCAAAAAGTAGGCGGCAAAGCCCTTGTCGCAGATGACCTTGTATTCGTACTCAAAGCGCTCTTTGATGTTGACGCCACCGATCTCGCGCGTGGCCCAGTCGTCGCCATAGTGCTGGCGCAGGCCCTTCTCGCACTCGCGGCGGAACTGGCTCTCGTGCGTCTCGCCGGGATCGAGCAACGGAAAGCGCGGCAGGATGATAGAGTCCCAGTCCAGCTCAACGTAGCACTTGTCGGCGATCTCGAGCGTGTTGTCGCAGGCCTCGGGGCAATACGGGAACATCGCCCGCATCTCCTCCTCGGTCTTCATGTAAAACTCCGAGCCGGTCATGCGCATGCGGTTGGGGTCATCGACCTTGGCGTTCATGCCAATACACATGATGACGTCCTGCACGGGCGCATCCTCGCGGCGCAGGTAGTGGAAGTCGTTGGTGGCGATGACCTTGACGCCCACCTGCTTGGCGATGTCGATGAGTGTGCGGTCCATCTGCTCGTCAGTCAGGCCGTTGTCGGTGGTGATGCCGTGTTCCTGGATCTCGATGTAGAAGTCACCGGGCTCGAAGGTATCACGGAAGGTCTCGGCCCACTTGATGGCGCCTTCCATGTCGCCGCGGTCGATGTATTTGGGGATGATGCCCGCGATACAGGCGCTCGTGCAGATCATGCCCTTGGCGTGACGGCGCAGGTTGTCGAGCGTCACGCGCGGCTTGTAGTAAAAGCCCTGCACGGCGGCCTCGGAAACCGTCTGCATCAGGTTGACGTAGCCCTCCTGGTCCTTGGCCAGGAGAATCATGTGGTAGAGCTCGGGCTTGTGGTCGCGGGCAAGGGTCTCGTCCGGCGTAAAGTAGACCTCGCACCCAAAGATGGGCTTGATGACCAGAGGCGGCTTGAGCTCGTCGATGTTGCCCTTCTCGTCCCACATGGCCATGTCTTTGACGTACTGGGCGTGCTCGCGCGGGTTTTCCTCGGGATCGGGCTCCACCAGCTCGTCGCGGCGGTCCTTTTCCAAGAAGGCCTTGTCGTGACTCCAGGTTTTGTACTCGGGCGTGTTGTGATTGACGGCGTCGCAGGCCAGCGCCAGGTCGGGTACGCCGTACATGTAACCGTGGTCGGTAATGGCCACGGCGGGCATGCCAAGCTCAACGGCACGGTTGACCATATCCTGGATACGGGTTGCGCCGTCGAGCATGGAGAAAACAGTGTGATTGTGCAGATGGACGAATGCCATGTGATGAGCTCCGATGCGGGTTCGTGTTCTGACTGAACGATTTTACCGCACGGCACGGACAGCACCCGAACCTAGCCAAACCAACACGGCTCCTCTTGCAGTTGCGGTGGAATACGGGCTTTTTTGGCCAAAACAGCCCGTATTCCACCGCAAGTTATCTGAGGGCTAGAGATTGTAGATGACTACTTGAGGTTCGGCGGGTTCGACGAAGATGGCTGGATTCGCCTGCTCCACGCGAACGAACTTGACCGTCACCGTCTCAAAGCCCGCCTTGTGCAACACGTCGGCGTAGACGCGCGCCTGCAGGGCGTGCTTCTCGAGCAGCTGGTCCGGCGTCTCATCCGGCGTGCCACCCGTCTTGTAATCGATGACCAGTGCGCGTGACGGATCGGCCGGGTCGGTCGCCAAAGCGTCGATGGCGCCTTCGGCATATGCACCGTAGCGGGCGATGTCCTCGTCCTCGCAGCCCAGCGAGAAGAACGGCACCTCGGCGCGAACGCACGGCCACGCGAACAGCTCGGCACGAACCGACGACTTGAGCCAGCGCTCCAGAGCGACATCGAAGCGCTCGCGCTGTTCTGGCGTCAGGTGCCACAGGCGAGCCAGGGCGTCGGCACGCTCAGCGGGCAGCGCATCGGCACCCATCTCGATGAGCCACTGGCAGGCGGCGTGGAAGGCCGAGCCCAGCGCCATGGGATTGCCGGCGGGCTCGACAGCGGCCACGTCTGCGTCCGTCATCTCGGAACCATCCGACTCCGCATCATCGCCAGCCTCGTCCATGGGCACACGCGCCTCGGCGGCACGGTCTTCTGTCTCGGCATGGAGCGCCGCGGCAATTGACGAGTAGCTGTACGAATCGCGCTCCGGATACGGGCAGGTGCCCATGCGCACGCCCACTGCCTGGGGATACACAAGCTCGAACGAATCGGGCTTGGGGTCGACAGGACCGGGGACGATTGTACTGGCCGAATCGTCGGCAGCATCCGTATCGGCATCGCCACGAACAAGCCTGCCCTCGGCATCCAGCGAAGCGTTGGCCTCAAACGTCTGCTCGCCAAAGGTAAAGCCCGCGAGCGAAATGAGCTCGTAGTCGCCCAGCTGGGAGTTGTCGAACACCAAGCGGTCGGCATCGAGCTGCGGCATATCCAGAGCATCGGTCGGCAAAATACGGCGCAGCACATCGTAGGTCAGATCGGTCTCGACATCAAAGGTCGGCGCCGTCACCTTGCCGCGGCTCACACCGGCATCCATCGCCAGAATGACCAGCTCACGCGCTCGCGTCATGGCGACATAGAGCAGACGAGCCCGCTCCTCGAGCGAAAGCTGCAGGTCGTCGTTGCGCAGGCGAGCAAATGCCTCGGCGGGAGAACCCGTCGCACAGACGTCCTCCATGAGCTCCGGCGGCAGCCACAGCGACGTGCCCTTGCCCTTAAACGCATGCTCAAACTGCTTTTTGACGTCATCGCCCTTCACAAAGGTCCCATCGGCAAGCTTAACGCCATCAAAACGAGCTGGCAGTGCCACGACCTGCGCTCCGCCCTCGACACGCCCCATCTGAGCCGCACCGGACGGCTTGCGCACGCCAAAACACTCGGCAACCGCTACGACCGGATACTCCAGACCCTTGGACGCATGCACGGTCATGATGCGCACCGCGCCGTCGCCCTCCTCGTTGAGGGCACCCGGGGCCTCCTTGCCCGCCAAGAAGCGGTCGAAGGCCAGCGCGATGGAACGCGGCGAGTTGCCGAACTCGGCCTCCTCCTCGGCCACGGCGTCGAGCGCCTTGAGCACGTTGGCGGCGATGGCCTTGCCCTCGGGGCCGCGCTGCGCCAGGCGCACGAACCAGCCGGAGGCATTGACCGCGTCGCGCGCGATGGCGGCGAACGAATCACGCCCCACGCGACGCAGTGCGTAGCGCAGCACCTCGCGGGCACGCGTCACAAGCGGCAAGCCCTGCAAGCCCGGCACATCGGAATCGCTCATGATGCCCATGTCGATATTCCGGCGCGAGGTCTCCCCCGTCTCGCCATCGAGCTTGGTCGCCAGCGCCAGGAACTCCTGGGCGCCGAGCGCAAACATCGGCGAGGCGAGCAGCGGCATAAGGCCCTGCGCCGTATCGGCCGGATTGGCGAGCGCGCAGACCAGGGCACGCACCGTCTGCACCTCGGCTGCCTGGGCAAAGACCGAGCCGCCTGCGATGACGCAGTCGAGCCCCTGATCGCGGAAGGCCTGGGCGTAGACATCGGCGTTGGTCATGCGGCCCAGCAGCAGTACCATGCCGCCCTGGGGCTGGCCGGCATCGGCAAGCGCGCGGAAGCGCTCGGCGATCGCGCGGGCCTTGGCCTGTGTGCGCTCCTGCATACTGCCGCCGGCAACAAAGAGGGCCTGGCGGCGCGAGGCGTCCGCCACCAGCGTGTCCTTGCGGCCGTCGCTCGCCTCAAGATCCAAAAAGCCCTGCATCAGGCCGCCGTCATCGCCGTCGAAGACGCGTGCCACGTAACGCAGCACCTCGTCATGGCTGCGGAAGTTGCGCACGAGTTTGACGAGTTCGCCGGCAGGGGCATCGGCCACGGCAGTCGCCTCGGGCGCGGCAGACGAGCCCACCTTGCGCTCCTGACGACGGAACACCTCGACCTCGGCGCCACGGAAGCGATAGATGGACTGCTGCGCATCGCCCACGGTGCACAGCGCGCGCTCCCCCGCACCCGTCAGGTAGCGTATCAGATCGACCTGCATCTGGTCGGTATCCTGAAACTCATCGATCATGACCATCTTAAAGCGGCCCTCGTACGCAGCACGGATGGCAGGGTAATCGCGCAGGGCCTCGTAGGCCATACGCAGCAGGTCGTTATTATCGAGGGCGGACTGGGCAGCCTTCAGCGCGCGATACTCAGCCTCCACGGAACGGGCCAGGCCCACCAGCGCATCGAGCGCCGGGCCACCGCAGGCAAGCACGATATTGATAAACGCATCGGCGGCCTCGGCCTTGAGCAGCTCGACCTGCTCCTTAGGGAATGCCTTGCTCGCGCGCGGCATGGTGCACGACATCATGAGTCGCGCTGCATCGGCCATGGTCTTGCCGCTCGCCTCGAACGCGTCAATGGCGTCGAGTGCCATCTGCGCCTTCTCGGTCGCGGCCTTGCTTGCGCCCAGCGCCGCGCGATAGGCATCGGCGAGTGCCGAGGTATCGGCCTGCCCGCGCGCCACGCACACGTCGTCCATACCGCCCGGCAACTGGCTCGACAGCTCCAGCAGGTCGCGCACCAGGCCCTTGATGGTCGCGCCAGCGCCAAAGGAACCGCCCTCGCCCGCCATGGGATACCAGGCATAGAGGGCCTTGAGCGATGCCGCGAGCTCGGGGGCGGCATCGGGCGCCGTCGCGCGGGCCAACACATGCTCAACAGCCTGGTCCATAAGCTCGTCGGTATCGGTGAGCACCGTGAACTCGGGGTCGATGCCCAGCTCCAGCGCATGCGCGCGCAGGATACGCGAGCACATGCCGTGAATGGTCGAGATCCACGCGTCGTCGACGGTCAGTGCTTCCTCGTCCATGCCCTCGTCGATAAGCGCACGGCGCACGCGGTCACGGATCTCGGCCGCGGCATCTTTGGTAAAGGTAATGGCGAGCACCTGGTCAAGATGTTCAACGAACGGACCGGATTCAGGCGAGAGCGCGTAGACGATGCGACGCGTGAGGGTAAAGGTCTTGCCCGAACCGGCGCCCGCCGAGACAAACAGCGGACGGTCGAGCGTTTTGACAATCTGCAGCTGTTGCGGCATCAAAGTCGAAAGATCCATGGTCTACACGTCCCTCCTTACAAACGTTCCTTCGTGGTTATACGAGCAGCGCGCATGCGCGGCCTGAGCCGACGTCGGGTCGACGGCGGCAACGTTGCCTGCCTCGAGCTCGCGCAGGCGCTCGGCGATGCCGGCCTCAACGCGATCGAGCAGGGCGTCGAAGTCCATGCTGCCACCCTCGCCGGGGAAACCCTTCTTAAGGCCCGGGATGCGACCGTCGCCGCGCTCTTCCTCGAGCAGCTCGGCGCTCGCGGCACCGCGCAACGCCGGCTTGCCGCCCTTGGTCGAAAAGTAGAGCGCCGCGCGGGTGTCCAAATCCAGCGCCCGGCGCATGGCCTGGGCGTAGATGAGCGTTTGGGTATGTGGTGGCAACCAGCGCGGATCGTCGATGGGCGCCGTGCCCGATTCCTCGTCGCGCACCGTGGGGTCGGCGAGCTTAAACTCCTCAACGCCCGTGCGATGCTTGTAGTCGATCACCACGGCACGATTCTCGGCGTCCACGTCCACGCGGTCGATGCGCCCGCCAAGCGGCCAACCGGCATACTCGACCATGAGCTCGTTGAAGGCGAACTCCAGGTAGCGCGGGGCAAAGGGGGCAAGTGCCTCGGACTCGTAGGCAAGCACACCCTCCAGCTGCGGCAAGATCTCGGCCACCTGGCGTTCCTCCACCGCAGAGAGCGGCACCAGCGGGCCCTCCGTGCCGCGCTTGCCGGCGTGCTCGGCCAACGTCTCGTCAAAGACCTCGTGCAGCAGCTCCTGTGCGCGCGGCAGATTCTCGGGCGTCACGCGCTCCATGCCCTCTTGGGGCAGACGGGCATGCAGATGCTCCAGCACGTCGTGGACAAAGTTGCCCTTTTCCATGTTGCCAAAGCCCGCGTCGATCGACTGGGGCTTCACGCGGTACGAGACGAACCAGCATAGCGGGCAGGTCGAATAGGCCTCGATCTGCGAGGCGGACGTCAGACGCGGCACGAGCGGCGCGTCCTCACCCTCGCCATCGCGACGGCGCAGGACCAAATACGGCACGGCCTCGGCACTCAGATGCTGAGGGGCTTCACAGGTCACGCGCTCGCGCTTGAGGCCTTCACCTGCCGCGGGATCAAAGTCGGCGATGATATCGCCCTCGCCCACGCGCATGGGCTTGGCAGCGCCAGCGGCCTCGGCATGTGCCCACAGCTCGGTCCATACGGCTGCCGGGTAGCACTCGCGTGCCTGGCGATCGTGCGTCACACGGGCGAGCGCGACCGGACCGCTCGCCGCCTGCATCGCACGGCCAAAGCGCACGCGCAGCAGGGCAGCGGGCTCCAAAGACACGCCGTCGCGGCGCAGCTCGGCTGTCAACGTGGCAAGCGGGCCCTCTTCGTGCGAAAGCGGATAGCTGTCCAGGTCGACATCGGCAAACAGCACGGCATCGTAGCTGCCAGGGCGAAGAACCGACGCATCGGCAAGCGACGCGAAGCGCACTTGTGCTCGTGGTGTGCGATCGACCTCATAGGTCTCGTAATCGTAGGCGGTACTGCGCTTGTCCACCTTGGTTCGAACGCCGTCGAGAACCGGCACGGTCGCGGCCTGCGACACGTCGAGCGCGCGAGCATCGTTCATAAGGATGTCGATGGCATGGCGCAGCAAAGCCGTCTCTGCCTGGCGACGGGCCTGGCCGTCAAGGCCGCCTAGAGCGCGATCGGGCAACGCCTCGGCAACGGCAAGCATGGCCTTAAGCGCCGTCACGGGCTTGTCACGCCACAGCGCCTGAAACACGTCCGAGACCACACACGGTACGTTCTTAAACCAGTTATCGTCGCTCGTCGCCTTGCGCGCGCCCCTCACCTGGCCCTGAACGCTCTGCAGCAGGCTCTTGACGCCCGCGGTAGTCTTGCTGCGCGAGAGACGCATATTCTTATCGAAGGTACGGGCATTGACGGCATCAGCGCCCGAAAGCGGACTGTAGATCCAGTCGGTAAGCTCCGGCGCGGGCCACCACTCAGTCTTGGAAGCGGTGCCCTCGTCGGCGGCTTTCATACGCTCGATCAGGTTGGCGAGCGCCGTAAACTGCCTGCCCGCGATGGACTGGGAAAACGCCGTGAACTCAGTCGTCTCGGCCGCAATGTGACGCGCCGCCAAACGGGCGGCGAGCTCGCCGAACAGCTGGGGTGCCCGGGCAGAAACGACGAGCACGCGCACGGGGTCGGCGGGCGTTGCAGTAGCTTTATCGGCCTTGGACTCCTTGTGCGCTTTCACCAACTTATCGATGGCGTCCGCATAGACATGAGCACGGGCATGGGGGCCGGCGACCTCAATAAAGGCAGGCTGAGCGGCGGCCCCGCAAGCGACATCAGACGCGACGGCGTCCTCCCCCAGCGGCGCGATCTCAAACAGCACACCGCGGGCATCAAATGCCGTGGCAAGCTCCTCGCGCATCGCCGCCTGCTCGCGGGCAAGCAGCACGACGACCTCTCCCCCATTGTTCGCCACGGCAGACAGCAGCTCGAGTAGACCGTGCGTAAACGACGTGGTACCGCGCACGCATACGGCGCGGGCGCACGCCGGCAGGCTATCGGCCAGGGCACCGGCCATAATGTCGGCTGCCTCGCAGGGCTCGACCATATCTCGACGGTCCAAACCGCCCGCGTAGGCACGCAAAAGCTCAAACACACGAGCCTCGGCATCGCTTTTTGGCTCAGGCTGGCAATTGTTGCCACCGCATCGCTCGGCCGTCGTCCCCGCCACACCCGGCAGCACATCGCGGGCCATGCGCGCGAGCATGCGCACCGTGCCCTGGCTACGCGAAAGCGGCTGCAGGTCGGCATCGTCGCGGCGGGCAATCATATCCGAAAACAGCATCTGACGTTGCAGGTTGTCGACGAAACCGCGCCCGTCGCCCAAAAGCTCCCAAAGCGAGCGAAGCCACGATGCGGGTGTCTTGTAGTCGATACCCAGCGAAATGCCGGCTTCCGCCGCATCATGACGGCACAGATCGGGCTCGGCAAACGTTGGTGCCAGCAACACGGCACGCCCGTGACGGGCAATAAGGTCGGCAAGCAGCGCCGACTCGGCATCGCTCAAATCCGTGCCGGCATTGGTGGTATAGATTCGAACAGGCATGGTCCTCCGCTCAAACCGTTCGCAATAATCAATGCATCCATCCTACCCGCCCAAGCGGACACATTGCCACCGCAGTTCCATCTTTTGGTACAAAGCAACCTGAACCCAACGCACCAGCCGATTGCAGGCATATAAAAACCGCCCCCGGAGGGACGGTTCTTCGTAATTCAATGTTGTCGCTGGCCTACTCGCCATCCTCCAACTTAATGAGGATCTTGCGGTAGCCACCGTACTCGCCGTTCAGCGCCTTTGAAACGCGGCTCACCGTGGTGGACGAAGCGCCGGTACGGGCCTGAACCTCAACATAAGGCTCGCCCTCGTCCAAATAGCGCGCAACCTGCAAACGCTGAGAAAGGTCGCAAATCTCGCGCGGCGTGCAGATATCGGTCAAAAACGCTTGGATATCCTTCTCGTCGTCCAAAAGGCTAAATGCGTGGACCAGCTGCTTGACATCGGGCTTGTCAAACATGTTCTCGATATTCATCGATCACCGCCAAACCCGCCAAAAGGCATCGAAGTTGATACTGACATCGGGCATCGTTCACCCGTTCTATGCAATAGGGCAACGCCTGTGGCTTTTGCCCGTAGCAGTGTAGCACACCACCAAACTAAAGCGACAAGACTCTCTGCCAGCGGCGCGTTTTTCAGGACGAACGCCGTTTAGAAACCATATGCGCACGTAAGCTCCACGAATATTTGAGACAATGGGCGCCCAAACACCGCGGCGCGCCCGCGCAACCATCCAGGTCGCCGCCGTAAGCCGCTTCACGCGACGCCAGCAATCCCGGCGCAAGAAAGGATTCACGCCATGCGCTTTATGCTTAACTGGCTCTTCACCTCGATCGCCATCGCGATCGCCACGTTCCTCGTCCCCGGTATCCAACCCTTCGGCTTTGCCGAGACCTGGGTCTGCTTTGCCTTTGTGGGACTGTTCCTGAACATTGTCGATTCGTTCGTCAAACCGTTCCTCACGGTCATCTCGCTGCCGCTCACGATCATTACGCTGGGCATTTTCCAGCTTGTCGTCAACAGCTTTATGCTTGAGCTCGCGAGTTACCTGTCGGTCAACCTGCTGGGCGTCGGCATCTCCATCGCCAGCTTTGGATCGGCCTTTATGGGTCAGCATCCCTGGTGTCCATCACGCGCAGCATCCTCGACAGCATCGCCGAGGACTAAACGGCCATTCCGGCCGTGTCCGTCTCAACAGCCCAAAACGAGGCCGCCCATCGCAAAAAATGGGCGGCCTTCTTATTTGCCAAGTCTCAAAGGGCGAGAAAATCTACCATTTCCACCCCGTCCCCAAATGCAGGTGTGGGTTAGATGACGTAGTCGTAGCCATGGTTGGGAGCGACAAGTTGATCGAGCGTCACACCGTCGAGGTAGTCGTTGATGAGCTTGTCCAGGTTCTTCCACACGTCGAGCGTGGGGCACTCATCCGAACGCGAGCAGCCCTTGCAGTCGCCATCCAGGCAGGCGACCGGCGCCAGACTGCCCTCGGTCAGGCGCAAGATCTCGCCCACCGTGTATTGCTCGGGCGGGCGCGTGAGCACATAGCCGCCGCCCTTGCCGCGCATGCCCGAGAGCATGTTGGCGCGCACGAGCGTAGCCAAAATGTTCTCGAGATATTTCTCGGAAATCCCCTGTCGCGCCGCGATCTCTTTGAGCGGGATGCGACCGGCTGCCTGGTGCTCGGCCAGATCGACCATAACGCGCAGGGCATATCTGCCCTTAGTAGAAACCAACATGTATAGTGCTGCCTTTCGGTCATTTAGTCCGTAGAAATTCTAGCCGAAATATTGGTTTTGAAAATACCCGTTCCGGTCAAGATGGTTAATCGACTCGTAATAATCTTCTATTTCCTATTGCGTTACTAGGCTTTACTGTCTACTATGCTTGCCAACAGCAAAACGAACAACCCATAAGGTTTGTGGGTTTCGCTGCTACACACACCGTAAAACCACACGGTATCCAGTCATTTGAACACTTTGGAGGTTCACCATGAGCAATGTTTACATGTCCATCGATCAGCTTATCGGCCACACTCCGCTTCTTGAGCTCACTCACTTTGAGGCCGATGAGGACCTCAAGGCCCGCGTGCTCGTCAAGCTGGAATACTTCAACCCCGCCGGCTCCGTCAAAGACCGCGTCGCCAAGAACATGATCGACGAGGCCGAGAAGGCCGGCAAGCTCGTGCGCGGCGGCGACTACACCATCATCGAGCCCACGAGTGGCAACACCGGCGTCGGCATCGCCTCGGTGGCGGCGGCTCGCGGCTACAAGGTGATCATCACCATGCCCGAGACTATGTCCGTCGAACGCCGCAAGCTTATGCAGGCATATGGCGCACAGCTCGTGCTCACCGACGGTTCCAAGGGCATGAAGGGCGCCATCGCCAAGGCCGAGGAACTGCAGAAGGAGACGCCAAACAGCATCATCGCCGGCCAGTTTGTGAACCCCGCCAACCCCGCCATCCACAAGGCCACGACCGGCCCCGAGATCTGGGATGACACCGACGGCGAGGTCGACATCTTCGTCGCCGGCGTTGGAACCGGCGGCACCGTGACCGGCGTGGGTGAGTTCCTTAAGGAGCAGAACCCCGAGATTAAGGTCGTCGCCGTCGAGCCCGCCACCTCCCCGGTGCTCTCCAAGGGCCAAGCCGGCCCGCACAAGATCCAGGGTATCGGCGCCGGTTTTGTGCCCGACGTCCTCGACACCCAGGTCTATGACGAGATCATCCCCGTCGAGAACGACGACGCCTTTGCGACCGGCCGCGCCGTGGGCCACAAGGAGGGCGTGCTCGTGGGCATTTCGTCCGGTGCCGCCGTGTGGGCCGCGCTGCAGCTGGCCAAGCGCCCCGAAAACGAGGGCAAGACCATCGTGGCCCTGCTTGCCGACACCGGCGAGCGCTACCTGTCCACGGCACTGTTCCAGGACTAAGGGCCCGTCACTTGTCGATAGGCCCATGGCATGCCGGCCTATCCTCTCTTCTGGCTGCCTGAGCCCATCTCGTTAGGGTGTCCCACGAGACGTCCGAACTTGCTACAATGTCTGCGGCGCGGAACCAGCCTCCCGCGCCGCTTTTCTTTTTTGGCCACATGCCACCAAGGAGAACCTCCCCATGCACAACAAGCGCGTGCTCGTCGCCATGAGCGGCGGCGTCGATTCTAGCGTGACCGCGTACCTGCTCAAAAGCCAGGGCTACGAATGCGTCGGCGCCACCATGCGCCTCACCTGCCCCGCGCCCGACCCCGCCACGGGCACGAGTAAGGTCGACCGCGACATCGCCGATGCAAAGGCCGTCGCCGAGCGCCTGGGGATACCCCACCATGTGCTCGACCTGCAGCAGACCTTCGACCACAGTGTTATCGAGCGTTTTGTGAACGCCTACCAGGAGGGGCTGACGCCCAACCCGTGCATCATCTGCAACCGCCACATTAAGTTTGGCGCGTTGCTCGATGCGGCGCTGGACATGGGCTGCGACTACATCGCAACGGGACATTACGCCAAAACGAGCCAGGCGCCCGACGGCACCTGGCAGCTGCATCGCGGCGAGGACCCCAAAAAGGACCAGAGTTACTTTTTGTATTCGCTCACGCAAGAGCGCCTGGCACGCACAATCTTTCCGCTGGCAGGCCTGGACAAGGAGCGCGACGTGCGCGCATTGCCGCCGAGCAGGACTTCATCGAACGCCAAGAAGGCCGAAAGCGAGGATATTTGCTTTATTCCAGACGGTGACTACGCGGGCTATATCGAGCGCCGCTGCGGACATCGCCGCTGCACCGGGCGACATCGATGGCGCGACGGCAGCGTGGTCGGGCGCCACAACGGCGCACTGCGCTATACCATCGGCCAGCGCAAGGGTTTGGGCGTAGCGATGGCGCATCCCGTATACGTGACAGGCGTCGACGCCGTCAACAACACCGTGCATCTGGGTGAGGCCGAGGACCTGACCGCCGCGGCGCTCACGGCCGATGAGTGGATCTGGAGCGCGCCGGACGCGCGCATGGAGGCCGAGCTGGATGCCGGCGGCATTCGCGTAGACGCCAAGTACCGCTACCGTCAGAAAGACCAGGCAGCGACCCTTACGCGCGGCGCAGACAGGCAAATGCTGCTAACTTTTAACGAGCCCCAGCGAGCCATCGCCCCCGGCCAAGCCGTCGTAGTCTATCGCGGCGACATCGTCCTGGGCGGCGGTACCGTTACGGCAGCCATCAAATAGCAGCACCTCGCCCCATCCCCTCCATAACTTGCGGTGAAATAGGGACTGTTTAAGCGTTTAAAACCGCCAAACAGTCCCTATTTCACCGCAACTTAGAGAGGACGGCCTCGGTCGGTACTGCCATATCAGCCGAGGCCGCTGCATCGTTAGCGCTGGACGTAGGCGCGGACGAGCTCAAAGGTGTTGCGCACACCGTCGATGTGGCTGCGCTCGTAGTTGTGACTCGCGTACACGCCGGGGCCGATCAGGCCGTGACGGATGTCGTAGCCGGCCGAGAGCGTGGCCTCAACGTCCGAGCCGTAGTGCGGATACACATCGATGGCGTAATCGAGCTCCAGCTCGCGCGCGATGTTGGACAGCGTGGTCACCAGGTCGTAGTTGTACGGACCGCCCGAATCCTTGGCGCAAATCGAAACCATGCGCTCGGTGCAGCCCAGGTCGTCGCCCACGCAGCCCATGTCAACGCTGATCATCTCGCGCGTGTCGGCCGGCACAAAGGCACCGCCGTGGCCGACCTCCTCGTACACGGTAAAGAGCAGCGAAACCTTACGCGAAAGCGTCACCTCGCCAGCGGCGACGGCACGCGCCAGCCCCAGCAGGATTGCCGCAGACAGCTTGTCGTCCAGGAAACGGCTCTTGATGTAGCCACTCTCCGTCACCGTCGTGCGAGGATCCATAGCGATGATGTCACCGGTCTGAATACCCAGCTCGAGCACATCGTCCTTGCTGTCGACGTTCTCGTCGAGCAAGATCTCCATGTTCTTCTCGATGGTCTTGACCGGCTCATCGGCCACGTGCGCCGAAGGCTCGGTGTTAAGAACCACGCCCGTGTAGACATTGCCGTCGCGCGTGTAGACGGTGCAGTTCTCGCCATCGGCCGTAGACCATTGATGCCCACCGAGCGTCGTGGGACGCAGGCGGCCATTGTCCTTAATGGAGCGCACCATGGCGCCCAGGGTATCGACATGGCTCGCCAACACAAGTGGCTCGCCCTCGCCGCCAAGCTCGACCAACACGTTGCCCTTATTGGAACGCTCGGGGCCAAAGCCCATATCACGCAGCGTTTCCATCAGATAATCAGTCGCCGCACGGGTATAGCCGGTAGGCGAAGCAATAGAAGTCAGCGTCTTAAGCTGTCCTGCGATATAGGAGAGCGTCTCCTCTAGAGAAGCATCAATATTAGAAGTCATATGCATCCTTCCAAGTAAAACTAAGACCGAGTCCCGATTTTAACCGTTCTGCACGTGCAATGCCCCAGGAGCCGAGCCGCCTCCAGACGTCCCCGCACCGGTTTTGTGCACGTGCACGGTTTACAATCTCAATCTTGCATAAATCCTATTGGTATTTGCATAGAAATGAGGCATCTTTTTGCTTCGTCTCAGGGTGCCCCACCTTGGACCGTGCAAAAAACGGAGTATTCAGCACCATGGGCCCCAACGGCCCCATCACGAACGACAAAACGACGCGGTTACAGCAGTGTTGCAGGTCGTCGCAAAGCAGAAACTCAGTAACAACCCCCTCCACTCATCGATAGCCCGCCCACAATGGCTGTCGATGAGCGCCTGCGGATCACTACCGCCCATTCACAACGTTATGCATTTTTAAGAGCTTGTTGAATACTCCCAAAAATGCACGCAGGGAAGTGCACCACCTATCCGCAGCGGGCAGTACGCCTTGGTTTTGTCCGTCTCAGGGCATCGACGCAGCACAAAAAGCCCCGCCGTGCGTAGCACGGCGGGGCCAGCGGCACGTCAAAAGACCATACACCTACGGGCGAAGGACCACCAAACTGGGCTAGGCAGCCGGGCAGATCTTCTTGAAGAGCTCAATGACGTCGTCGAGCGTCGCCTCGCGCGGGTTGCCCGGGAAGCAAGCGTCGGCCATGGCGTCCTTGGCCAGAACCTCGATCTCGTCAGCCTTCATGGCCTCGCAGACGTGCGGGATATTCACGTCGGCGGAAAGCTGCTTGACGGCGGCGATAGCAGCATCGGCAGCCTCGGCGGTGCTCATGCCCGTGGTGTCAACACCCATGGCGACGGCAACCTTGGCCAGGCGCTCAGCGCAAACCGGCTTGTTGAACTCCATGGCGATCGGCAGCAGCATGGCGCAAGCGACGCCGTGCGGGGTGTCGTAGTGAGCGGACAGGGTGTGAGCCATGGCGTGGTCGATGCCCAGGCCAACGTTGGAGAAGCCCATGCCGGCGACATACTGACCAAGGGCCATGCCCTCGCGACCGGAGCCGGGCTGACCGGACTTGGCCTCGGCGACGGAGTCACGCAGGTTCTCGCTGATCAGCTTAATAGCCTCAAAGTGGAACATGTCGGAGAGCTCCCAAGCGCCCTTGGTGGTGTAGCCCTCGATGGCGTGGGTCAGAGCGTCCATGCCAGTGGAAGCGGTCAGGCCGGCGGGCATGGAGGCCATCATGTCGGGATCGACGACGGCGACCTCGGGGGCGTCGTTGGTGTCGACGCACACGAACTTGCGGACCTTCTCGGGGTCGGTGATGACGTAGTTGATGGTCACCTCGGCGGCGGTACCGGCGGTCGTCGGCACAGCGATGGTGAACACGGCGTGGTTCTTAGTGGGAGCAACGCCCTCGAGGCTGCGGACATCGGCGAACTCGGGGTTGTTGATGATGATGCCGATGGCCTTAGCGGTGTCCATGGAGGAGCCACCACCGATGGTCACGATAGCGTCAGCCTCGGCGGCCTTGAAGGCCTCGACGCCGTCCTTGACGTTCTGGATAGTGGGGTTGGGCTTGATCTCGGAGTAGAGGCTCCAAGCGATGCCGGCAGCGTCGAGCTCGTCGGTCACCTTAGCGGTAACGCCAAACTTGACCAGATCGGGGTCGGAGCAGACGAAGATCTTCTTGTAGCCGCGACGCTGGAGCTCGCCGGGGATCTCCTTGATGGCGCCGGAACCATGATAAGAGATGGTATTGAGAACGAAACGATTAGCCATTGATAGCCTCCCATCGTGTGCGGGGCATCCATTACGCCCCACGCTATGAGTCCCATCCTAACGCTTTTGAAACAAAAAACGCGTGAGAACGTCAATAGTGTTAAAGCGTTTCAACAGATGATGAAAAATATTGCGGCAAAGGGACAACCCCTTTGCCGCATTCGGTTACTTTCGGCAGCCCTCTTTCCAAGCCTCGGCCGCAACCTTCCAGCGTAAGCGCAAGTCGCGCTCGCGGTCGATGAACATGATGGCAAACGCGACAAACAGCAGCAAGCTCGCCACGACGATGGCGTGCAGGCCCATGCGCTCAATACACCAGTTGCCCAACACGGCGCCAAACACAAAGGTAAAGATCACGCCAAAGTACAGCAGGCCGTTTTCCAAAAAGCCGCGCCTGTGGGTGATGATGTAATCGTCCACGTTTTGCAGCGCGTTGCGCAAGTTGCCGATGCACATGGTCGTAGCGATGCCGTGACCGTGGATCTTGCGGAAGCTCTCGACCTGCATGCCGCAGGCAAACGAGGTGAGGCAGTTGGCGAGCAGGTTGAAATTGCCGCCCGGGATAAAGCTCACGCCCAGCAAGATGACGGCTTCAAAGAACACCGTTACCTGGCGCCAGTGAATCACGCTGCCAAACCGCTCATGCACCAGGTCGGCAAGCATAATGCCCACGGCAAACGACACCACGGGGAAGAAGTAGCGTCCCGCAAGTGCCCAGTTGCCCTCCGAGATGCTCACGCCCACGAGCAGGATGTTGCCTGTCTGCGCGTTGGCGAAAACATGATCGCGCCCAATGTACGAATAGACGTCCATAAAGCCACCGGCGAGCGCCAAGATGATGCCCAGCTCAATAGACTCCGATATCTGTTTGGCACGCTGCATCGTCGTGCATCCTCCTTGTTGACGACTCTCTCGTGCGTTGGCGGAAACATAGCCGCCGTTCATACTGTAACCCATTGACAACATGGCGTGCGCGCGAGACGGGTTCTCCAACGCGCAGATACACAGTCTGGAAACAAACGATCCCCGCATCGACGCGCCGATCCCCAGCTCATGTACTCCCCAGTCTTTTTAGCCCCGTCCCAAAAAGACTGGTTACAATTACGTGCAGCATACAAACACCGGGAGGGATCGTGGCAAAAAAGCCTCAGCACGCTCAGAACAACCAGCGCAGTCAGCAGGGCAAACAGGGCCAGCAGCAAAAGCGCGGCGGTAAGGCGCAGGCCACGGTCGCCCGCACCAAGCATTCCCAAGCGACGCCCGCCCGCCCCTGGCGACCGGGCCGCGATAAGTTCCTCCCCGTCAGCCGCGCCGACATGGATGCGCGTGGCTGGGACCAGTGCGACTTTGTCTACATCTGCGGCGACGCCTATGTGGACCATCCCAGCTTTGGCATGGCCATCATCAGTCGCGTCCTCGACGCGCACGGCTACAAGGTGGGCATCATCTGCCAACCCGACTGGACCGACCCCGCCAGCATCACTGTGCTCGGCGAGCCGCGCCTGGGCTTTTTGGTCAGTGCCGGCAACATGGACTCCATGGTCAACCACTATTCGGTGACCAAACACCGCCGCCACACCGACGCCTATACCCCCGGTGGCGAGGAGGGGCGCCGTCCCAATCGCGCCGTCACGGTCTACGGCAACCTCATCCGCCAGACGTTTAAGGACGCCCCCATCATTATCGGTGGCATCGAGGCAAGCCTGCGTCGCCTGGCCCACTACGACTACTGGCAGGACAAGCTCAAGCGCTCGGTGCTGCTCGACTCGGGCGCCGACATCCTCATCTACGGCATGGGCGAGCACGCGATTGTCGAGATCGCCGACGCGCTCGACGCGGGGCTGCCCGTCGATCAGATCACCTATATCAATGGCACCGTCTACCGCACCAGCTCGCTCGACGAGGTCTACGACTACGACCTGCTGCCCAGCTGGGACGACCTTGCCGCCGACAAGCTCAACTACGCCCGCAGCTTTAACGTGCAGCAGCAGAATATGGACCCCATCACCGGGCATCGCCTGGTAGAGCCATATCCCCAACAGCGTGTACGTGGTGCAGAAACCCGCCGTCGGCAACACTCACCACCGACGAGATGGACGAGGTTGCCCGAATCCCCTACGCACGCGATTGGCATCCCGACTACGATGCCGCGGGCGGCGTGCCGGCCTTTGCCGAGATCAAGTTTTCAATCAGCTCCAACCGCGGGTGCTTGGTGAATGCTCGTTTTGCGCCCTCACCTTCCACCAAGGTCGCGTGTTGCAGATGCGCAGCCACGACTCGATCATGCGCGAGGCAGAGCTGCTCACGCGCGATCCCGAGTTTAAGGGCTACATCAACGACGTAGGCGGACCGACGGCCAACTTTAGCCGTCCCGCCTGCGACAAGCAGCTCAAGCACGGCGTGTGCAAGAACAAGCGCTGTCTGTGGCCGAGCGTGTGCAAGAACATGGTGGTCGACGAAAGCGGCTACACGCAGCTGTTGCGCGACCTGCGCCAGCTGCCGGGCGTCAAAAAGGTCTTCGTGCGCAGCGGCATCCGTTTTGACTACACCATGGCCGATGCCTCGGACGAGTTTTTACGCGAGCTGCTGGAACACCATGTCTCGGGCCAGCTGCGCGTAGCGCCCGAGCACGTGAGCGACGCGGTGCTGTCCGTGATGGGCAAGCCGAGCCGAGCTGTCTACGACGCATTCTGCCGTAAATTTGAACGCTTGAATCGCGAATACGGACTCAAGCAGTACGTGGTGCCGTATCTGATCTCGAGCCACCCCGGTTCAACCATGAAGGAAGCCGTGGACCTTGCCGAAGCCGTGCGCGACATGGGCTACATGCCCGAGCAGGTACAGGACTTCTACCCCACCCCGTCCACCATGTCGACCTGCATGTACTACACCGGTGTAGATCCGCGCACCATGCAGCCGATCTACGTGGCGCGCGACCCGCATGAGAAGGCCATGCAGCGCGCGCTCATCCAGTATCGCAAGCCCGAGAACTACAAGCTGGTGCGCGAGGCGCTAGAGAAGGCCGGGCGTCGTGATCTGATCGGCTATACCAAGCTTTGCCTGATTCGCCCCGTGCCGCCACGCCCGGGCGAGACGTCTGCCGGCGGTGGGCATGGCACCGGCAAGAAGGGCGGCAAGGCCCACGGTGGCGCCGCTGGCAAGGGGCCTAAGGGCAGCAAGGGGCACAGCGGCATGTCGCGTGCGCAGAACACCGCAGGCCGCAACCGCGCGGCACAGGGGCGTCAGGGCGCCAACGGAGGCGGTCGCCGCAACTAGCGCGGCGAGGCGGCATGCCGCCGTTGGCGACACGACACGCCCCACCAATAAAATGCCGCTCGCCGGGGCGTCGCAGAACGATTCCCCGGCGAGCGGCCGATTAATATTGTCTATCTCAAAACGTCGTTACTTTTTGTCGAAACGACCATAGAGCGCAAACGAGAGCGCCGCAGAGATAACCCAAGTCAAAGCGATGCAGACGACAATCATGATCAGGTTCATGGGATTGCCGCTTGGATCGGCATAAACGGGCAACGAGGTAATGCCGGGCATAACAAAGCCGAAGCACTTTGCGCCGAGAACAACGGTAAGCGCACCGCCAATGCCATCCGCGATCATCGCAGCGATAAGCGGAGTCCTGTTAGGAACCTGAACGGTAAACAAGGCGGGCTCGGAAATTCCCATAAATGCTGAGAAGGCGCACGTCATTGCAGCGGACTTGAGCTTTTCGTCGGTCATGCGCAGGGCTGCACCAAAAGACGCACCGCTTTCGGCGAGGTTATGGCAGAAAGAGATCGGGAGCAGATAGTCATACCCAAGCGTTGCGATATTGGAAATCTGGATAGGGCTCGTTGACTGATGCATGCCGAAGAGCACGATAAGCGGCATAAAGAAGCCCAGCAGAAAACCGGCAACGGGGCCTAACGTCGAGAATAGCCAAACGATACCGTTGGCAAGACCAAGACCGCACCAGGCACCAATCGGAGCGAGCACAAACAAGTTGACGGGAATCACGATAGCAAGGGAGAGCGCCGGAACGACAACGAGCTTAAAAAGATCCGGCACGACTTTGTCGATTGCACGATATACAAAAGACAAGCCAATGACGCCAAAGATAACCGGGAACACGGAATCGGCGTAGCTAAAAATCGGCACCGTAAAACCGAACAGCGCAAGAGGCGTCTCGCCCGTACCGACAGCGTTGACAATGGTCGGGTACATCAGCGATCCGGCAACACAAAGCGCAAGCGAACGGTTGACTCGGAACTTATCAGCTGTAGACATTGCCAGCAAAAACGGCAAGAAGTAGAACGGGATATCCGAAATCATATTGAATATCGCAAAGTCGCCGGCACCCGTGTCGATTCCAAAAGCCGCGATAGCAGCCAGGATGCCCTTTACGATGCCTCCCGCCACCAGTGCGGGAATGATAGCGGAAAAGATGCCGGTGATGATATCGAATACGCGAGCCGAACCTTTTTGGAGCTCAGGCTGCTCGGCGTCGGCGGAGACCTCGCCACCCATCCTGTCACCTAGCATGGGCTCCAATTCGTCATATACCGACCCCACGCTGGCGCCGATGATAACTTGCCACTGTCCGTCTTTAACCTGCGCGCCCAAGGCGCCGTCAAGCGTCTTAAGGGCCTCAAGGTCTGCCTTGCTATCGTCCTTCAGGTTGAATCTGAGCCTTGTAATGCAGTGCGTTGCCATAACAACGTTATCGGCGCCGCCCACGAGCTCGAGGACACGAGCGGCCAGTTCCTTCTTGTCTGCCACGACAATCACTCCTACCCAAGATCCTCGCCATTAGTGGCGATACATTTCTGATACCAATAGAAAGAGTCTTTACGCGAGCGCTCCGCAGTGCCGTTGCCGCAATTATCCAGATCGACATAGATAAGCCCGTAGCGCTTGTCCATCGTAAGAGGACCGCAGGCAACAAGGTCAATGAATCCCCAGATCATGTATCCGCGCACGTCAACGCCATCGATCACTGCTTCCTTAAGGCACTTTATGTGCTGGCGCAAATAATCGATTCGATACTCGTCGTGGATGCTGCCATCCTCCTCGACTACATCAGATGTACCGAGGCCGTTCTCGGCGATATACAGGGGCAGCCCATAGCGGTCATACATCTGGTTAAGGGTAACCCTCAGACCAATGGGATCGAGCTGCCAACCCCACTCACTCGTCTCGAGATAAGGGTTCTTGTTTGCCATGACCAGATTACCCGCAGTCTTCTCCCATCCCTGATCGCAGGTGGATACCTGGGAAAAGTAGTACGAGAAGGCCAGGAAGTCGACCGTGTTGCGAGCGATGAGCTCTTCATCGCCCGGTTCCATTTGAATCTCGATATCGCACGCGTCGAAATAGCGATTCATATAAGCGGGATATTTTCCACGAGCCATCACATCCGTATAGAACCAGTTGGAATACTGGTCGTCGTGAATAGCCTGCATGTTATCTTCGGGACGGCAGGTGGCGGGATACGTACAGAATCGAGCGATCATGCCGCCAACGGGAGTATCGGGTGAAAGACGATGGACAATCTCGACGGCACGCGCATTGGCAACGAACTCGTGGTGCAGGCACTGGAAGATGGCTCGATCGAAGTTCTCCCCCTCTTCGTCTTTGACCAGACAGACCCCGTCCCAAGGCGAAAAACGCGCTGCATTGAACTCGTTAAAAGGCAGCCAGAAATCGACCAGATCGCCCAATTCCGTAACGATTGTCTCGACATAGCGGGCGAAGAAATCAATCGTCTTGCGATTCTTCCATCCCCCATATGTGGTGACAAGATTTACCGGGATGTCATAGTGGAGCATGGTGACGAAGGTCTTAATGCCGTGCTTTTTGCACTCACCCAGCATGCTTCGATACCACTCGATGCCTTCGCGGTTAGGCTCAAGGTCATCTCCGTTAGGATAGATTCGGCTCCAGCAAATAGAGGTGCGGAACAACTTGAGACCCATCTCCGCAAAAAGCGCGATGTCCTCACGATAGTGATGATAGAAGTCGTTGCCACGCCTAAACGGGTAGAACTCAACACCATCATCTGCGAGAGCGTTCATTAGTTCGTCATGGCAGAAGGGGTTGTTTTGATGCTTGTCCTCAATCTGGTCATGAGTCCAGGTACCATCCAGCCATCGACAATCCTGCGTCGACTTTCCCTTTCCGCCCTCATTCCAAGCGCCATCGGCCTGCGAGCACGATATGGCTCCGCCCCATAAAAAGTCGGAGTCAAACCCATGTTTTAACTTACTCATTTGCCCTCCTTGATCGGATGCTCCAGCGGATAACCCAATACTAGGAAGAACAAGATGCATAAGATATCGCATAGAAAGCGTGGGTTTATAACATTTTTTTAGATATAATACCGTTTAAGGCATCGATTCTACCGTTCACCCCTGGAGCACCCCATGGATTCGAATCTCAAACAGCTGCTCTATACGCATACCGAGACCGAAGAGTGGCATCGCACGCATCCGGGAGAGCTCAGCCCGCGATATAACAGGGTGGAAACCACAACCATTAACGGCGAAGAAGTCTATCTGTTTGATTGGAAAGAAACTCTCGACGAAAACCCCGTGGGCCTTATCAAGGAGTCGCGCTTTACCGACATTCCTCCTCATATCAATCGGGATATGGAGCTCAACTACGTGTACGACGGCGTCTGCACGTTTATCGTCAACGGACGGCGACTACTCCTTAAAAAGGGTGACGTGCTCATTTGCAACACTGGCGTAGTCAGAAGCGTTCCGTACGTTAAGGGCGAGCACGATATCGTCATTTCAATCGTCTTCAAAAAAGAAATGTTCGATTCGTTGTTCCTGAGCCAGCTACCCGGCGCGTCACCATTAACGAATCTCCTATTTGATTTTGTGTCCAAAAACCGTGAGGCCCGCAAATATCTCATTCTCCCAGAGGAATACGCCCGACATGCGCGACGCCTCATCGAGATGCTCTTTATCGAATATCACTTTAAAGATGCCTACTCTAATGAACTCATGAGGCACCTCGCCGTCAGCCTATTCCTTGTTCTCATTCGAGGACTGTACCGACGCTCTGCAACTGATAACCAGGCAATCATGTCGGACGAGCGCATCGTGTCGATTCTGAATCATATTGAGCGAAGCTACGGCGACTGCACGCTCGAAAGCATTGCGAGCGATACGGGTTATAGCACCAGCTATCTCAGCAGCTTGATCAAGCAAAAAACCGGCAAAACGTTTTCGCAAATCAAGCTCAACCAGCAGCTCACAGAGGCGGCATATCTTCTCAACAACACCGAGCGCAGCGTGCAGTATGTAGCCCGAAAAGTCGGCATCTCCAACATGTCATTCTTTTACTCAAAATTCAAAGAAGCATTCGGCGAAACGCCAGGTGTATTCAGGGCGCATCGGTCTAGTTAAAGTCATTGATAATCAGGCCGATCAGCTTCGCGTGGCGCAGGAATGCACGACCGGAGCAGCGAGCGCATCGCCTCTACCAGCACAAAGCCGGCGATGGCAACCGTGACTGCCACGTCGAGCGGCGTGTTCACAAACCACAGCAACGTCATGAGATACGACCCGGCATTAAAAGCAAAGTGCAGCAGGATCGTGTAGCGGAGCTTTCCGGTGGTCACGAGCACCCAGCCAAAGACCAGACCGGCGGCGCCGGCATAGCAGCCCTGCACCCAGTTCATATGCATAAAACCGAAGAATGCCGCCTGCAGCACAATCGCCGCGGTGATACCCCACGTGCTCGGGGCCGCCCAGGGCACCATGGCGCCGTCCTGCGCACCCGCACGACGCCGGCGTTTCCAAAGTGGGCGGCACTGCGGATTAAACGCTCGGAGCGAAAACTCAAAAATAATGCCGCGTACCAGCAGCTCTTCACAAAATGGGGCGCCGAGCACCGTGGTCAGGACGGCGAGATAGCTGGTGTCGCCCATGCCTGTTTCCTCGACAAGCTCGCTGTAGTCGGCCGCGGCCTCGGGCAACAGCGACAGCACGCCGTCGCATAGGTAGCTAATGACCACCTGCATGGACAGGCCGATCACGACAACGCAGACGATGCGCTTCCATGCCGCGCCTGCTCCCCCACCGAGCGGGCGCTCGCCTTGCCGGCGCGCCATGAAGGAGCGGGGCCACAGATAGCGCCACCACAGCAGCGCCATAAAAAACGACGCCGTCTGAGCGGCGGCCTGGAACCATTGGATATCGAGATTGTCGATCGGATAGCCCGTCAGCACCGATACGGCATCGAGAACTGAAAACAGAACCACGCTCAGGGCTATATCGGCAGCAACAACGCCAAAACAGACAAGCGCCCAAATCATCGCATTGAGCATGCCAACCTCCTCAAAACCCGGCACTTAGGGACGTTCCTTAACTGCCGGCAGAGACGATATGAGCAGGACATAAAAAACATTGAGAGCCCCTGCTGCATGAAAGACCGCGGATTAGGCCGACAATGGTGAGTGTCTAATTCAGCCGCGGCGGCCACGCCGCATTCATGGAAG
>ENA-OQKC01000206-OQKC01000206.1-human-gut-metagenome-genome-assembly--contig:-NODE-206-length-25394-cov-5.289429_pt1 | contig 25394 bp, 17 predicted proteins | sample MGYA00242774_ERZ504790 | MGnify/ENA primary metagenome ERZ504790 (study PRJEB26092, sample SAMD00036419) | human gut metagenome | host: Homo sapiens | study: EMG produced TPA metagenomics assembly of...
ATCTCCAGATATTCCTGATAAGCACGCTCTACGATCTGCTTCTCGTTTGAAAACCTCAGCAGATGATAGATCTCATGAAATTTATAATATCCGGAATCTACAAAAAACTCCTCTCTCTGGGGCTTACTATGATAATTATCCGCAGTCATAAGATACCAGTGTACCTCTTTGAAAACCACGTCCTCCGGAACGGTAAAGTTATATTGGCTCTTTCCGATGTATTTCACAATGGTCGCACGCACTCCAGCCTCTTCCATCACTTCCCGCAATGCTGTCTGTTCATGCGTTTCGCCTGGTTCCACTGTTCCTTTCGGCAATACCCAGCCCTCATAACGGTTCCTGTAAGATTTATACAAAGTAAGAATCTTACCCCGATGAATTACCACACCGCCACAGCTCGTTGCTTCTATCATAATGCAATCCCTCCTGTTTTGCGTGGTATTATAAACTGAGTATAGTATATCTCTTTTTTTCCAAACCCGCAAGCTATAAATATCATTTCATAACATATTACCGATTAATTAGTTACTGTTCACTCCGTTCACAGTAACGTAGCCAAAATTCATTCCAGATTGCCTGCAACATGGAATTTATTATTGCTTATCATAATAATACGCATCAAATATCTGCTCTGCGATGGGCACTGCTGCTTCACTTCCGGTACCGCCATTCTCAACAATGATCGCAACTACCAGATCCGGATCATCCACGTTGGAATAACCGATAAACCAGGAATGACTGGAACCATTCTCATCAAATTCCGCTGATCCGGTCTTGCCTGCCACTGTATATCCTCTTCCGTTCAGAGCCGATGCGGTTCCGTTTTCCACAACACCTTTCATAAGCTTTCCAAGGATATTCGCCTCATTTGTTGTCATCAGACGTTTATAGTTCTCCGGCTCTGTTGTCTTCACTGTCTCTCCGTCTGAACTTACAACAGAATCAATGAGATAAGGCTTCATGAGCTCCCCGCCATTGGCGATCGCACTGGTAATCAGCGCCATATGCATAGGTGATACCAACGTATTACCCTGTCCGATGGCAGTCTGCATAACCTCTGCAACAGAAGATTTTCCATTTAATGTAAAAGTACTCTTTTTATAGGAAGAAAGCGGAAGACTCTTATTAAAAAGAAGATCCTCGGCTGTTTTTTTCAGAGAACTGCCTCCGAGCATGGTTCCGATCTCTGCAAATGCACTGTTACAGGAATTGGCAAAAGCACTGTAAAAATCTTCCTGTCCATGAACAGTTCCGCCATAGCACCTGATCGTGTGATCTTCTCTGGTAATACTTCCCTCACAGAGATAGGAAAATCCCTCCAGACTGCCCTTGGTTCTGAAATAGTCCAGGGCAGTTACCACCTTAAATGTAGATCCCGGAGGATAGGCTCCGTTTGTAGCTCTGTTCAACAGACTGCTGTCATTGGAATCATTTACCAGTGTGTCCCAGTTCTGGGAAATAGTATTCGGGTCAAAGTCCGGTCTGCTCATTTCCACCAGAATCTTACCTGTAGAGGGTTCTATGGCAACAACCGCCCCTCTCCTGTCACCAAGTGCATTATAGGCAGTTGACTGAAGATCTGCGTTTAACGTCGTGTTCACAGAATCACCCGTATTTTTCTGATTCTTAAACTCATTTTTCATCTGGTTCAGGAAAAATTCATGAGAAGTCAGAAGTTGGAAGTTCGCCTCTGATTCCAGTCCGCTTTTTCCATTAGTGTCATATCCGACTACATGAGCGAACATATTTGCATAGGGATAAGTACGTTCCTCTGTTCCGTCTTCGTAAACATTGGTCTGGGCAAGCACCTGCCCATCTGCAGATATGATCTTACCTCTTACAACCCTGTCTGAAAAAGTATCCTGCCTTGTATTATAGGGACTATTGATAAAATCATCGCTCTTTGCATAATTAAAGTAGATCAGATATCCGATCATACTGACAAAGATCAGCACAAAAAAGCAGGATACCAGTGTATACTCTCTGTTACGGGGCCTTCTCTTTTCAGAAATCTCCCGGGCTTTGCGCTTCTGGCGCTTCTTCAACTCTCTGCGCCGTTCCTTTTCTTCGATATCTCTCAATTTCTTCGTCCTCATCTTCTCTCAAAATATACAATCCCTGAATGATCGCCAGCATCAGTACTGTACACGCGACAGAACTTCCTCCATAGCTGACCAGAGGAAGAGTTACACCTGTCATAGGGATAAATTTCGTTGCTCCGCCAATTGTCAGAAATACCTGAAATGCATATTCCGTACCAAGTCCAAGTGCGATCAGTTTGTAGAATGGTTTCTTAATTTTAAGCGCAATATTTACGATCATCAAAAAGAAACTCATACATACCAGGATCAGGCAGATTGCAAAAATCCCACCCAGTTCCTCACAGATTGCACTGAATATAAAGTCATTCTTGACAACAGGGATCTTCTCAGGCGAACCCTGACACAATCCCATTCCAAACCATCCGCCGGTTCCAATGGCAAACAGTGACTGGACGATCTGGTATCCTTCATTCTGATATACCGCCATGGGATCCTTCCAGGCTGTCACTCTCTGACGCACATGGCCAAACAGATGATATGCGACAACTGCCCCTGCAGATCCGCCTGCAAGACCAAGTGCCAGATATCCCACATTTCTGGATGCCACATAAATCATCACAAGATATGCCGCAAAGAAGATCACTGCACTTCCAAGGTCTCTGGAAAGTACAAGAATCCCCACATGCAGTCCCGCCACTACCGTAGCCTGGACCACTTTTGAAAAATCAGCACCTTTTCTCAGCAATGCCGCCATAAAGAACACAAATGTAATCTTTATCGCCTCTGAAGGCTGGATTCCCATCAGGGAAAGTTTTGCTCCATAGCTTGTCTTTGCAAGCACAAATACCGCCGCCAGCAAAACGATTCCGATTCCCGCATAAACCCATGTCAGGTCCTTGAGAAATTTCATCTTCCTGATCAGGACAGGTACGATCAATGCCACCACATTTACGCCTGCCACAATCACCAGCTGTCTGGTAGCTGTGGAAACATCCAGCCTGCACAGCATAATAAATCCTACGCTGAGAAGCATGCACATATTGTTGAGCAGTAAAATCGATGCTTTCTTATAAAAAATCCTGTACAAAATCTGGATTCCCGCAAAAAATGCCATCATTTCGATATAAAACAACACGACCTGAAACTTACCTGTCTTCAGGTAGATGACCAGAAACGCAGTGAAATCCATAAAAAAGATAAGCATCAGCTGCTGGCGCAGCGATTCGTTTCTCTCCTCCTCACTCTGCTGTTTCACCAGATAGAAACAGTGAAAAGTATAAATCACCATCAGGGTAAGGATCACATACTTGGATAATTCTACAATTACATTAATCATATGCCTTACTCGGCTCCTCTTTTAAAATGTCCCTTTGTATATTCCCGTTTCGGAGGATTCTTCCCATCACGATAAACAGCTCTGAACTCTTCATATATCTTCACCGCATCCTGAGGCTTCTCAATGGTAAATGCAAGTCTCAGGGAAGAGACACCAAGTCTGTCTATCTGTGATTTCTCTTTCAACAGGCCGTAAGGGATACTGTTGTAAATGATATTATAGCAGGGTATACAGAAATCTGTATTCTCAGTTTTCCATGGGTTACATATACATTTCGCCGTAAATTCTTTATCGTAACGGTCTTTTAAAGTTACCCCTTCTTCCTTATGATTACATCCGTAAAGATTTTTATGCACACACTGGGCCGATATCATAAGAGGCAGATATCCGTAGATCAGCATCTCGCTGTCCCGGTTATCTCTGTGGCGGATTTCCCCTTCGTTCAGCTCAAGCGGTACCGTATTTCTGAGGACTTTCTGATCTTTCCAGAAATCAGCAGCTTCATCATTCCATGTATACATACTGTGATCCAGAACACATTTCTCAGCCAGACCTGCCTTTCGCAGAACTGCAAAAGTCTCCAGATTTCTTACCAGAAATCCTGTCATTCCTCTGTCCATCCACTCTCTGATCCTGGTAAGAAGCTCCCGGGGCATCTCACCTCTCATAATATGCGGAAGAGACAGATACATCTCCATTCCTCTGCTTACACAGTCATCCAGGCAGACCTCCATGGCATCAGCGTTCAGATACATTCCATGTATCCCCTCTCTTTTATATAACGCCAGTGCAGTGGATTTTTCTTCACAGGAAATATAAATCGGAAGATTTTTCTGCTTTGGCGAATCTGCTTTTCTTCCGGCATCCTCTGATAAGCGTTTCTTCCCATTATTTTCTTCTCTCTTATATGGTTTGAGCAATTCATTTTCCAGCGATTCCAGTGCCTCTCTTCTCGCCTCATTCAGCATTTTCATCGGGATAAAAACTATTCTCATCCATCTGGATTTCCAGATTTTCCCACTCATATTCTGTATTTCCAAGCTTCTCCATCTGTGAACGGATGCGCTCTTCTGTCAGCGGCTGGTTCTGCGCATACTGTACCTCACCCACAGACGCAAATCCATGGATTCCCCTGCATGACACATCCAGTATAGCAGGACTTCCTGGAAAAAGAATGAATGTTACCCTGAATTTTTTCTTTCGTTTTTTCTTAATACAGGACTGACATCTCCTGTTTTCTTCTCATTACTGAATGCCATCATGGACGGACCATTCTGCATCTGATAATAACCGGTACAGGAACCTCCCCTGTTTAAACAGATCCAGCAGATATCTCTTATCCTCCTCTGCTACCCTGTAATTCTCAGCTCCCTTCTCAAAAAGAAGATCCAGGTACTTCCGATATACAGAAGTTACCCCTGCTGTATATCCCGGCTGCTTCATCCTGCCCTCTATCTTAAGAGAAGTAACACCAACCTCCAGAATCTGCGGAAGAATCTCTATCGTAGAAATATCTTTCAGACTCAGAGGACATAGTTCTTGCGCTTTCCTTTTCTCTGACCGTCTGCCATTTTCCCCGCAACAAAGCGCCGTCTGGTAAGGCAGACGGCAAGGCTGTGCACACCTTCCTCTGTTACCGCTTCTTCCACCCAGGATACTGCTCATCAGGCACTGTCCCGAATAACTGTAACATAAAGCTCCATGGACAAAAGATTCAATCTCGATAGGACTTGTCTCATGCATCCTCCGGATTTCCTCAAGGGAAAGCTCTCTGGCAGTTACCACTCTGGAAGCACCCTGTTCTTCCAGAAACTTCATCCCCTCCGGACCTGTCACAGTCATCTGCGTGCTGGCATGAAGATGCATACCCGGAAACATCTCCCTGATCATCTTAAACACACCCATATCCTGAACGATCACCGCATCCAGACCTTCCTTATAATATGGAAGCAGATAATCATACAACTGTTCAGACAGTTCCCTGTTCTTCAACAGCGTATTCACTGTCAGATAAAGTTTCCTGCCATGGATATGAGCAGTATCAATGGCACGCAAAAGCTCTTCCTCTCCGAAATTCTTCGCATAAGCCCGCGCGCCAAAGGCTGCTCCCCCTACATAAACCGCATCTGCACCTGCACCGATCGCTGCCTCAAATCCCTCATAGGAACCGGCAGGTGCCAGAAGTTCAATCTCTTCTCTTTTCAATTCTATACCTCACGTTTTCTATAACAGTCATCTTAAATGCATTATTTATGAGCATTGCTATAATATTCAAATCGAATACATATGAAACAAATCATAAAGGGGAAATCACCGAAGTAATCCCCCCTCTATTATTTCAGCAGCTCATCAATCTGCTTTTCCAGTTCCTTATTCTTTCCCTCCAGAAGGCTCTTCTGTTCCAGGGCTTCCTGTTCATGCTTCTGCGCTTCCTCAATCTGCATACGAAGCGAGATCAGCTCATGCTTCAGATCATACATCTCCTGATCCTTCTGCTGTAAATCCTGTTCAAAAACCTCCGCCTGTTTCTTTGCCTTAAAATAGTCATCTGTAATATTCAGGCTGATAAGTGTATGCTTGGTCTCCATGGGCTGTCTGCTGTAACCCGGCATAGCACTTAACTCATCCATCTTTTTATTTATATAGGATGCTACTTTCTGAAAATATTCTTCCGATTCATAGCCTCCCAGCGTAATAATCTTACCACCTATGATTACCTTTGCTGTATTTTTGACCGCCATCCGTACGAGCCTCCTGTATCTTCCTTCAATCTGCCCGGAACCCCGGACATTTACTTCATTATACTCGAAAGCAGTCGAAATGTATAGGAATTTTTAAAAAACTTTTACTTTTTTATATTTTTACACCCTTAACTTCAGTTTTTCTCCGGCATCTGATAGCCCAGATGCTCATACGCAAGCGCCGATGCCATACGTCCTCTCGGCGTACGGTTCAGGAATCCATTCTGCAGCAGATAAGGCTCATACACATCCTCCAGCGTACCGGAATCCTCCCCTATCGCCGCAGCCAGAGTCTCCAGTCCCACAGGACCACCCTGAAAATTCACGATCATAGTCTGAAGAATCCTTCTGTCAATCTTATCCAGACCATACTGATCCACTTCCAGAAGATTCAGCGCAAAACACGCCACATCATAAGTAATCCGTCCATCATACTTCACCTGCGCAAAATCACGAACCCTCTTCAGCAGACGGTTGGCAAGCCTCGGAGTTCCCCTGGATCTCTTGGCAATCTCAGCCGCACCCTTCTCATCAATCTCCACTCCAAGAACCTGAGCAGAACGGATAATGATCGTCTTAAGCTCCTCATGAGTATAAAACTCCAGATGATGCATCACACCAAAACGGTCACGAAGAGGTGCAGACAGAAGTCCTGCCCTGGTAGTCGCCCCCACCAGTGTAAACTTCGGCAGATCCAGACGTATAGACCTGGCAGAAGCTCCCTTCCCGATCATAATATCAATAGCATAATCCTCCATAGCAGGATAAAGGACCTCCTCCACCTGCCTGTTCAGGCGGTGGATCTCATCCACAAACAGAATATCTCCCTCCTGCAGATTATTAAGGATCGCAGCCATCTCCCCCGGCTTCTCAATAGCCGGCCCGGAAGTCACCTTCATATGAACCCCCATCTCATTGGCAATAATCCCCGAAAGAGTAGTCTTACCAAGCCCCGGAGGACCATAAAACAAAACATGATCCAATGCATCATGCCTCTGCTTCGCAGCCTCTATATAAACCTTCAAAGTACTCTTGGTCTTCTCCTGACCAATATAATCATCCAACGTCTGCGGCCGGAGATTCCCCTCCAGAGAAAAATCCTCCTCCGTCACATCCGTAGTTATAATACGTTTCTCCATCTGTTACCCATCCTAACCTATAACAATTCTATAACAATACAGGCAATCCAATCTACCAGAGCGTGAAATCCTGCTTCAGTTAAAAATTCTTCAGTGCAGCCTTCAAAAGCCCTTCCACATCATCCGGTGCCACATCCGTAACCTTACGCACCGCCCGAAGCGCATCCGCGCTGCTGTATCCCAGCGCAACCAGAGCCTCAACAGCTTCCTGCCTGCCATCCGAAACCTCACCGGCTCCCACTGCTGCCCTCTCCTGCTCATGAGCCAGCTTCAATTCAAACGCATCCTCCAGCTTCATCTTATCCTTCAGCTCAAGAATCAGCTTCTGAGCCGTCTTCTTCCCGATACCCGGAGCCTTCGACAACGTCTTCACATCATCCGAAAGAATTGCAAACCTCAATTCATCCGCCGCAATCCCCGCCAGAACCCCCAGCGCAGCCTTCGGCCCCACACCATTCACGCCAAGAAGCAGCTTAAACATCTGCAGATCATCCTTAGCCCTGAACCCATACAGCTTCATGGCATCCTCTCTCACACTGAAATAAGTATGGACCTTCACATCCTCTCCCATACGAATCTCAGACAAATCCGCCCCCGTCATATATATCTCATAACCAATCCCCCCGGCCTCAACAACCACCGAGCTCTCAGTCATATCCACAGCCATTCCATGAACAAACGCAATCATGATACATCCTCCGTCCCAAATTCATCACTTCCGATTCATCATACCACATCCCACCCCATAACGCAAACATATATTCGCATCCCTTAATCGAAAAAAAGAACCGCCATGCCTTCACACAGCAGTTCTTCCTCCCATTACTGAATAATATGTCTCGGACAAACCTCTTTACAAGCCCCACAATTCGTACACTTACTATAATCAATATGCGCACAGAAATTATCAACCGTAATCGCCCCATTCGGGCAAGTCTTCTCACACTTCTTACATCCGATACAGCCAACCTCACACGCAGAAGTAACAGCCTTACCTTTCGCATGAGAACTACACTGCACAAACGTATTCTGCTCATAGGGCACAAGCTCGATCAGATGCTTCGGACACTTGGCAACACACTTACCGCAGGCCTTACAAGCCTCCTTATCAACAACCGCCACACCGTTCACAACATCAATCGCCCCAAACGGACAGGCCTTCACGCAGCTTCCAAAACCAAGGCATCCATAAGTACAGGACTTCGCACCACCACCGGGAATGAAAGCCATCATCTCACAGTCTTCCACACCTGTATACTCATAATTATCCTTCGTCTTCTCACAGGTACCCGCACACTTCACATACGCCACCTGACGGGCAGTCTCCACAACTTCCTGTCCCATGATCGCTGCGATCACTTTCCCGACAGGCTCACCGCCTACCGGACATCCATTTACAGGTGCCTCACCTTTGGCGATCGCTGCTGCCAGACCATCACAGCCGGGATAACCACAGCCACCGCAGTTATTACCGGGAAGCGCCTCACGAACAGCAACTTCCTTCTCATCCACTTCCACAGCAAACTTCTTACCGGCAACACCAAGGAAAACACCGATAAAAAGACCTACTGCCGCAACCAGTACAGTTGCCGCGATAATTGCTCCTATATTCATACCAGTCCCCTCCTTAAATCAGTCCTGAAAATCCGAAGAAGGCAATTGCCATCAGTCCGGCTGTCAGCAGAACTGTAGGGAATCCCTGGAAGGATTTTGGAATGTCATTGTATGCGATTTTCTCACGGATACCAGCCATCAGCACGATGGAAATAGTAAAGCCCACTGCTGTTGCAAATCCGTTCACTGTTCCCTGAAGAACATTATACTCTTTCTGCACATTTGTAAGGGCAACACCAAGAACTGCACAGTTTGTTGTGATCAGTGGAAGATACACACCAAGTGCCTGATACAGGGAAGGCATTGTCTTCTTAAGGAACATCTCTACAAACTGTACCAGCGCCGCGATCAGCAGGATGAATACGATAGTCTGCAGATAAGTCAGGTTCGTAGGAACCAGGATAGCATTATAAATAATACCTGTCACAAAAGATGACAGTGTAATAACGAAGATGATCGCACCGCCCATGCCGGCTGCTGTCTCAACACTCTTGGAAACACCAAGGAAAGGACAGAGACCAAGGAACTGGCTGAGGACTACGTTATTTACAATCGCTGAGCTTACAAGTATGATCAAAAGTTCTTTCATAATCCATTACCCCCTTTTTCCCTTACACATGGTATTGCCACAGGCTGCACAGCTTCCGCCGCAATCAGGATTACTTGGATCAATGCCACGTTTGGCTGCACCGATTTTGAATTTGTTCTGTAATGCAGAAAGCGCTGCCAGAACAAAGAATGCTCCGGGTGCCAGGATAAAGATTGTGATCGGTTCATAACCAGCCTTACCTGCTGCAGCATCTGCCAGAGGAAGGATCTGATGTCCGAACAGAGAACCTGCGCCGATCAGCTCACGTACTGCACCGATACAGGTGATACTTAAGGTAAATCCAAGACCCATACCAATACCATCAAACAGAGAGGCAATCGGTTTATTCTTGGATGCATATGCTTCTGCACGTCCAAGGATGATACAGTTAACTACGATCAGAGGAATATAGATTCCAAGGGAGTCATACAGGCTTGGAATAAATCCCTGTAAAAGAAGCTGTACAACTGTTACAAAGGAAGCAACAACTACGATAAATGCAGGCATACGCACTCTGTCCGGAATAAAGTTTCTCAGAAGAGAGATCATTAAGTTGGATGCTGCAAGGATCACTGTTGTAGTAAGTCCCATTCCGATACCATTGGTTGCAGATGTGGTGATAGCCAGTGTAGGACACATACCAAGCATCAGTACAAAGGTAGGATTTTCTTTGATGATTCCGTTATATAAACGTTCAGCAGGTGTGTTTGGTTTCATCACTGATTTCCCCCTTTCTCATACTGGAATGCACATAATCCGGCATTGACACCGTTTGTCATGGCATTCGTTGTAATAGTGGCACCACTTAACGCATCGATCTGATCATCCGCTGTGGCACCGGTCTTTGTATATTCAAATTTGTCTACGTTCTTATCTTTGAACTGATCCTTAAATGCATCTGTGTTTGCTCTCATACCAAGACCTGCGGTCTCACCGATGGAAAGAATGGAAATTCCATTTAAGGTACCGTCATCCTGGATACCCATTGCAAACTGGATATCTCCGCCGTAACCCTCGGAAGTGGTTACTGTAAATGCATATCCCAGTTCATTGCCTGAAGCATCTTTGGCAAGCATAGTCTCATCTATGGACTGTGCCGCATATCCGTTCTCATCCAGATAAGACTGCATGGCATCCGCATCCACATCCACTGTCTCAAAGCTGTCCGCATCTGCAAATACTGCCTTATACGCATCCTGTTTCGCCTGTGCTTCCTGCTTTGCAATAGGATCTGCTGTAATATCCTGGACTACACCAAGGGCAAGTCCTGCCACCAGTGTGATCACTGTAATGGCTATGGTATCTTTGATAATTCTGTTACTCATGCCTTTTTGCCCCCTTTCCCAAATGCCGGGTGACGAGTCACACGTTCAATCATCGGAACTAACAGGTTGCAGAAAATGATCGCATAAGATACGCCCTCTGCGGAACCGCCAAAGAGACGGAAGACCGCAGTCAGTACACCAAGGCAGACACCGTATACATACTGTCCTCTTGGTGTGATCGGTGTTGTGACATAGTCTGTAGCCATAAACCATGCACCAAGCATAAGACCACCGCCGAAGATGTGGCTGAACAGATAGTTCACGTCAAATCCCTTGCCTGTTCCAAGCATGTAAAGGATTACAAATACTGCGAAACTTCCAATATAGGTAAGCGGAATCTTCAGATCGATCACCTTGAAAACCAGAAGGATTGCTGCTCCGATCAGGATCGCAAGGGCAGAAGTCTCACCGATAGTTCCCTGGATATCACCGATAAACATATGTAATACAGATACAGAACTGTCTGTAAATCCATTCTGTTTCAGAGCTGCCAGAGGAGTTGCACCGGATACAGTATCTACCACACCTCTGAAGCTGTCGCTTACTGCGAAGTCTGTCATCTTTCCTGCGAAAGAGATCATCAGGAAACATCTTCCTGCAAGTGCCGGGTTCATGAAGTTCTGTCCCAGACCACCAAAGAGCTGTTTTACAACGATGATCGCAAATGCACTGCCAAGTACAGGCATCCAGAGCGGAATTGATGCAGGCATATTTAATGCAAGTAATAAACCTGTAACAACTGCACTGAAGTCTGTAATTGTGTTCTTCTTATGCATCAGCTTGTCATAAATCCACTCAAAGAATACACTGGAAGCGACGGTGATCACTACTACCAGTAAGGCACGAAGGCCAAAATTATAAATTCCAAACAGTGTGGTCGGCAGAAGCGCCAGTGCCACAAGCTGCATGATTTTGCTTGTTGTCATCTTATCCCGGACATGGGGATTGGATGATACATGTAACATCTGATCCATTACGATGTCCCCCTTTTACTTTTTCTTACGGCTTGCCAGAACCATCTTACGCATAGATTTGATCATCTGGGTCAGCGGACGCTTGGCAGGGCAGATATAACTGCAGCAGCCACATTCGCAGCACTCCATACCATCAAATTTCTGGAAGCTCTTCATGTCACCATGCTCTGCAAAGGTTGCAAGTCTTGCAGGAATGACATGGCCGGGACAGACTCCTACACATCTGCCGCAGTTAATGCATGCAGTCTGTTCGGCATCTGCCACATCATCCTTCTCCAGGCAGAGACATGCGGAGCTTGTCTTAATACATGGTACATGAGTGTCATACATGGCAAATCCCATCATAGGACCACCTGAAATTACTTTGGATACATTGTCTGTCAGTCCGCCGGCAGCTTCTATAAGCTCTGCCATATCTGTTCCGGAAAGGACATCAAAGTTCTGCGGATTCTTAATCCCCTGTCCTGTTACTGTCACGATACGGTCCATAACAGGTTTTCCAAGGATAACGGCTTCATAAACAGCAATTACGGTATCTACGTTGTCAACTACGCATCCTGCATCTGCCGGAAGCATGGCAGAGTTAATCTCTCTGTCTGTGACAGCCTTGATCAGGAAACGCTCACCACCCTGTGGGTACTTGGTCATCAGCTCTGCTACTTCAATACGTGGAATATCTTTTACCATTTCTTTCAGTTTCGCAATACAGTCAGGCTTGTTATCCTCAATACAGATATATCCCTTCGCATTGTCAAAGAGCTTCAGCATAACTCTTAAGCCCTCGATCAGCTTCTCAGAGTCATCCAGCATTCTTCTGTAGTCACTGGTAAGATAGGGTTCACACTCGGCACCGTTTACAAGGATATGATCGATCTTCTCCGGTTCCTTTGGCGCAAGCTTTACCTGTGTGGGGAATCCGGCGCCGCCCATTCCCACAACTCCGCCTTCTTTAATTCTCGCCAAAATCTCCTCTTTCGAAAGATCTTCCAGACGTGCAGGAGTAAATTCCACACTTTCATACTGCTGGTCATTCTCAATGATAATGGAACTGACCATAGAACCTGTTGCTGTCAGGCGCGGTTCGATTCCTTTTACCGTACCGGAAACAGACGAATGGATCGGTGATGAGACAAACCCCGCAGCATCTGCGATCTTCTGTCCTGCGAGCACATGGTCTCCCTTCTGAACTATCGCTGCAGCCGGAGCACCGATATGCTGGGAAAGAGGATATACCATATCTCCCTTTGGCAGATATTTCACTACCGGACTGTTCTTGGATAATTCTTTTCCGTCATAAGGATGAACACCACCCTTAAAGGTTAAAATTCCCATTTCGTTCCCTCCTTTTATATTAAGCACCACCAAAGTGCTCTATTTTTGATAAAATCCATATACTTTTTTGTACATTTTTATCAACCTGTTTATAATATAAACCATTTTTTCAAAAAAAGCACTACCCAAATTTCATTTTCTTGTGTATAATTAAATACAATTTCAGAAAGGAAAAATTATTAACATGATTGTTAAAAAAATGCCTATTTTACAGGGGTTTCCAGACTTTGAGACCGTTAATTTTTTCACTGGAAAACTCTTCCAAAAATACAATTTTACACCTGTTTTTTACGACATAGAAACCACAGGATTGTCAAGAAATTCCACGTATTTATACCTGATCGGAGCTGTTGGAATTGAAGATGAAACTTGGTATTTTTATCAATGGATGGCCGAAAATGCCAGTGAAGAAGAGACAATTCTGAGAATTTTTTCACAATTTCTTCAGCAATATAATTTGATGATTTCTTACAACGGAGAACGATTTGACCAGCCCTATCTGGAAGCACGATATGAAAAATATGGAATCCCCTCTCCATTTACAGGAAAACAGTCTCTGGATCTCTACCTGACATTAAAACCGTTAAAGTCACTTTTAAAACTGCCCGCCATGAAACAGCCCTGCATGGAAGAATTTCTGGGGATCAAAGACAGGATTTATGATAATGGTAAGGAGTGCATTAAACTTTACAAAGATTTTCTGAAGAAAAGAGAGACTTTTACGGCTGAAGAAATCCTGGGACACAACCTGGAGGATGTGCTGGGACTGGGAAGAATCTTTGATATGCTGGGATATCTGTGCGTTTATGACGGAGATTATGAAGTTACATACAGTGAATTTGACGGAGACAACCTGATCCTGAAGCTGAAGCTCCCCTGCACACTGCCACAGGAATTTTCCAATGGAAACACCGACTTCTATCTGACAGGAAAAGACGAAGAAATCAATTTAATTATCAAAACAACTGACGGGAAACTGAAACAATACTATGCAGATTATAAGGATTACTATTATCTCCCGGAAGAGGATACGGTTATCCCGAAATCTCTCGGATCCGGAATTGACAGAAAGCACCGGAAAGCAGCAACCAGAAATACCTGTTACACCTGGTTTACCTGCTCCGATGCCTTCCTCAGTTCTCCCGTACAGCAGAAGCAATATCTGACATATACGCTTTCCTGTCTGATTGGAACTCTAGAATGCGTCTGAAAAATCCTCTGTGATCATACATAAATATCGTCGAAAACAATTTTCAATGGATTGTGAAGAGAAAAAGCCCTCTCACTGCTGACCGAGAAAATATAACCGTCAAATTCCATTGTCTCAAAAAAGCATGGCCTTTCTGAGGATTTTCCGAGGACAAACCCCTCTGCTGTGGGAACCACTTCAAAAGAATCCAAAGGGAGGCTCATTCCTCTGCCTGTCATTTTCATATAACTTTCTTTTAATGTCCAGAGCGTAAAAAACGCCTTATCTTTGTTCTTCGCAGCCTTGATGTAAGCAAGCTCTGAATGGTAGAAATAATGTTCTGCCACCTCAAGAGGCGCATTGGCATTTTTCTCAATATCGCACCCGACTTCGCAGTCTGACAGCACACCCACAACATAGTCCCCCGCATGAGATACATTAAAAAAAAGGCCATCCACAACCGGTTTTTCATTGTCAGCATATCTCAGGCAGCTTTCCGTAAGCCCGTTTTCATCGAGGATTTTTCTGATGATGATCCCTGCACCCAGACTTCTTTTGCGGTCATCAGGCATACGATACCTGATGACCTTTTCTCTTCTTCTGATCCCAACCAGATCCAGAAGCCTTTCATTCTTAAGCGGATCCTCAAAATGATTAATATTGATCCTGTATAATTTCTGCATCTGATCAACAGTTACTTCTTCTGAATATCGATCTTGCTGTCAAACCCTGTAAGGCTGAATACATCGTAAACCTCATCAGAAACATTGATGATCTTAAATCCATCCTTTTGCGCCATTTTTTTGTAGGCCACGATCACCTGACGTAAACCTGCAGATGAAATATACTCCAGATTTGTAAAAATCAAAATACCAGACTTGTGATGCTGTCTTCAAAGTCCGGACAGAGCCTCCCCTAACTGGGGAGCTGTCTGTGTATCAAGCCATCCGCTGATTTCCATAGTTGCTTTGTTACCTTCTGTTTTTGTGATAATTTCCATTGTAATTTTCCCTCCTGAATCAATCAAAAAATGTAAGTCTGTCAAGTGCTGCAATTGCATTTTCCAGATATCTGTCATCTGTAACCGGCCATTTATAATCCAGCCTGTACAGAACCTGTGCTGTAAAACGATTGCTGTAATCAATGGTATAGATTTCATTTTCATTATGTGAGGTATAGGCGATCAGTCCGGAAACCGCATCAGAATCCTGACCGGTCTTTGCAAATTCCTTCACTGCTGCCTCAAACTCCTCATCTCTTACAATATCAATCCTGAATCCATAGCTGCGCATTGCGTAGATCAGGTCTGCCATATAAATATGATGGCTGTTGCATGCATGGAATACAGTAAATCTCCGGTCGGTCTGAGCCAGTCTCAGAACTGCCAGCGCAGTAGAATCAATCGGTGAGAATTCTGCCACCTCATGCATACCGCCCATAGGGAATTTACCTACAGCCGCATAACCTCTCAGGCTGCGAAGGAATCCATTGGTAATGAAATTAATCTGGAACTCACCGTCAGAGTTTCGGCTCATCAGATTACCTACCCGGACTACCTTGCCGTCCAGTCCCTCGGAAACTGCTTCCAGAACCGCCCTCTCTGCCAGGAATTTGGTGCGGATATATTCGTTGGTAATATTCTGTCCGATATACAGATCATTCTCACAGAAAACTCTGGACATTGGCGGAACACCGTCAGAACCTTCTCCCGCAACGGAAACCGTAGAAATCTGGATCAGTCTGCGGCCGTTATTCTTACAGAAATCGATCAGATTTTCCACACCCTGCACATTAATTCTTTCCAGTACATCATCAGCCGCAAAATGCTTTACGCAGGCAGCGCAGTTAATGATGGTGCTGAATTTGTATTCTGAAAATCCTGTTACCTGTTCCTTTGAGGTAATATCCCCATCCACACAGATAATACGGCTTTCAAACAGCTCTTTGTATGGATCATCAAAATAGTACATCAGCATGTTCATCATTCGCTTTTCAGGCGATTCATATTTGCCCTTACGTACAAGACAGTAAACCTTACCGTCATAATTGTCAAGGAATGCTTTAAGGACATGGATCCCCAGGAAACCTGTGGCACCTGTGACCATAATATCTCCCAGCTTTTCCTTTGTGATCCGGTCTGCATTTTCTTCTGTATTTGCGCTGATCACATTCTGGATCCTGTTATAGTTATAATCCGAAAATTCATTCTTGCTCTGTGCAGCCTCTGTAACTCCGTCATCATCAACCAGAGCTGCAAGTTCCCGTACAGTAGGATATTTGAAAATATCCGCATATACCAGTGAAATATTCTTTGACAGACACATAACAGCAACCTTGGATGCAGTAAGGGAAGATCCGCCCAGCTCAAAGAAGTTGTCCTCAATCCCTACTCTTTCAATTCCCAGTGCTTTCTCAAAAATCTCACAGAGTGCTCTCTGAGCTGCAGTAACCGGCTCTACATAGCTGGCAGTGTTCGTGGTTACCTCCGGCATTGGCAGTGCTTTTTTATCAATCTTACCGCCCGGTGTCACAGGCATTTCCTCAATGCTGACAAAGAAAGACGGCATCATATAATCCGGGATCAGCGGCTCCAGGAAGGTCTTCAGTTCATCCTCCGGGATGGCTTCTCCTGTATAATAAGCTGTGATATATTTATTTCCACCCTTTTCAATTACTGTAACGGCTGCATTTTTCACCAGCTCATGTTTCAGAAGGGCACCTTCGATCTCACCAAGCTCCACACGATATCCTCTGATCTTCACCTGTGAATCGATCCGGCCTATGTACTCAATATTTCCGTCACCTTTCATGCGGACCATATCACCGGTCCTGTAAAGACGGCTTTCCTGCTCACATACAGCAAATGGATTTTCTACAAACACAGATGCTGTTTTTTCCGGAAGATTATGATATCCTCTGGCAATCTGCCTTCCTGCGTGACAAAGTTCGCCGGACGCACCCACCGGAAGCCGGTTCAGATTCTCATCCACAATGTAGCTGCGCACATTCCGCTGTGATTTTCCGATCGGGATGTTGTCATACTGTCTGTCTACCAAAAACTCTGTGGAAGAAACCGTATTCTCTGTAGGACCGTAGCCATTGATCATCTGATAGGTACGGTTACGGTAATGCTTGAATTTCTCGCCGCCAAGTGTAACAAATTTAAGAGCAGGTGCATCCTCCAGAAGTTCTGTAACCAGTTCTCCCATCTGGGTAGGGAAGGTTACGGTGGTGATCTCTTTTTCCTTTATATATCTGCTTATGGCAATGGCGTCCTTACGGATACTCTCCGGTAAAATATACAGGACTGCTCCTGCGGTAAGAGGTGCAAACAGATCGATCACTGACGCATCGAAACAGAAGCTCGCAAACTCTGCCACAATGTCATCCGGTGAAGTATTTCTGCTCAGTGTGATATATTCGATCAGGTTCAACAGATTTCTGTGCTCGATCATAACACCCTTTGGCTTTCCTGTGGAGCCTGAGGTATAGATCATATAGGCAAGGTTCTCCGGTTTCGGAGAAATAAGCTCTGCAGAAAGTTCAAAATCCTCAGCCTCATCTGACACACTGTCCAGACTGATCACATTTCCGTCATAAAATTCCACAAGATTCTGATACTGATCGATCACAAGGAGATTTCTTGCTCCTGAATCCTTCAGCATATATTCAATTCTGCTCTGTGGATACTCCGGATCCAGAGGAACATAGGCTCCGCCGGCCTTCATAACACCCACATAGGCTACTGTATATTCCTTTGTCCTGCCGCACAGGATACCTGCTGCCTGTTCCGGGCCAAATCCGTTTTCCGTAAGCTTCTGAGCAATATAATCAGACATTCTGTCCAACTCTCTGTAGGTAAAATCTCCGGAGTCATCCCGCACTGCCGGTCTGTCCGGATATCTGGCAGCCATCTCCTTAAACAGATCTATGAAGGTCTTTCCTGCATGTTCCGGAATATCCTCCATCTGAGTTTCTTCCTCAAACATCAGCCGGATATCAGCCGGATCGCATTCCCTTAAGATTCCCTCTGCAGTGGTTTCCAGATTGTCAGCCAGATACCGGATAGTTTCCTCATGGTACATATCCCCTCTGTACTCAATCTCAAAGACAAATCTGTTCTTTTCAATGGAAATGCTGACAGAAACCGGTGCCTTTGCCATGTTCAGGCTGACAGGCTCCTCCTGTGCATATTCCCCGCCAATGGTGTCAAAAGCAAAATTGTCGCCCTGGTAAATAACCATGGCATCTGCCTTAATATCAAACTCATGGCTGATCTGTGAGAAAGGATAAATATCGTTGTTCATGGAATCGATCAGCTGTTTCTGTACACCGCTCAGGCAATCTTTGGCTGTTCCTGAGAAATCGCAGAAAACAGGGAGTGTTTTTACCAGCATACCCACTGTTTCCGAAAGTCTGGAATCGTTTCTTCCATGGTAAATAGTGGTAAATACAGCATCCTTTTTGAAATTATATTTTCCAAGTGTGATACCAAAAGCGGAAATGAAGAATACATTCTCCGTAATTCCATGCTTTTTACAGAATTCCTTCACATCCTGCACGGAAATGGATCTGGTCTCTCTGTGGTAAAGTTCCGCTGTTGGAGCCGCACCGTTTTTGTCCGGATAGAAGCTGATGCTTCCACCTGCATGTTCAAATACTGACTTATAATAATTCTCTGCATTTTTATAGATATCACCTGCCAGGGCATCTCTGTTATCCAGTGCCAGATCATAGGAAGTATAACCTTCCGGTTCCAGCTTCTCACCGCTGTAAGCTCTGTTAATATCATTAATTATAATAGCCAGAGATGTACCATCGGCAACAATGTGGTGAAGGTCCAGGAACAGATAATTGCCATCACAGGTTCTGTAGATTTCAAACCGGAAAAGCTGTTCATTAAACAACATATATGGACGTACCAGAGTGTCTCTGTTCATTCCGTTTAAAATCGGTGTTTTATAACTGAGCCCATCGTTTCGTTTCTGAAGTACATTTCCGTTGTCATCCATAAACAGACGGGTTTTCAGATAAGGATGCGCCTCAACAGTACTGTCAATGGCTTCTGCCAGTCTGTCCAGATCTACCTTGTTATCAAGCTTTAACAGATACGGGATATTGTAAATGGTAGAACCCATATTTGCAGTACACTCAATGAAAATCCCCTCCTGAGTGTTGGTAAGAGGATAACTTTCCTGTACTTCTCTTTTGCTTTCTTTTCCCGCAGTTTTTACAAATTCCTCCATCATTCGGATAGTGGGATGATTCTTAATATCTGAAGTTTTGATCACAATGTCAAAGGCTTTGGAGATCAGGATATTCAGCTTAATGGCAGTGATGGATGTCAGACCTGCCTCATAAATATCTGTGGTAATCCCAAAATCCGTATACCCCAGAACCTCTGCGATACAGTCAAATAATATCTGCTGAACCTCATTCTCAGGCTTAATGATCTCCGCTGCTTTTTTCTCAGGCAGAGGAAGAGCCTTTTTATTTACCTTCTGGTTCTGGTTCAGAGGAATTTTGTCAATCTGCATGGTAACTGCAGGTACCATATAGGCAGGCTTTGTCTCTTTAATAAAATCATTCAGGGCATTGATATCAACAGTGCTGTCCGATACCACATAGGCAGCAATATATTTTCCACCATTTGGATCATCAAAGGCAACTACAGTGGCATCCCTGATGCCCTCATATCTGCGGATCACTTCCTCAACCTCAGAAAGCTCAATCCTGAAACCTCTGATCTTAACCTGGGAATCCTTTCTGCCAATGATCTGGATATTTCCATCCGGAAGAAATCTTGCCACATCACCTGAATGATACATCACTTCGTATCCCGGTGTATCATCATAAAGATTCTTTGTATAGACCTCGGCAGTTTTTTCCGGCTTGTTAAGATATCCTCTGGAAACCTGCCAGCCGGTGATCATCAGCTCTCCGCATGCACCGGGAGGAAGCATATGCCCCAGCTTGTCTGTAATATAAAGCTTCACATTGTCAAGTGCTTTTCCGATTGGGACATTTGTATAATATTTGTCCACTTCAAATACAGTCGTAAAAATAGTCGCCTCTGTAGGTCCATAAGCATTGATAAACTTATAATCTTTTGGCGGCTCACATGGAACCAGTTTCTCTCCTCCTACAGAAAGATATCTCAGGCTCTTACAATCCATCTCCAGCGCAAACTGCCTTCCCACCTGAGTAGTCATAAAGGAATGCGTGATGCCATTTTCCTCAAAATAGCGCTGCAGTCCAATGAAATCCAGACGGATCTCCTCCGGAATAATGTGAAGCTGTGCACCGTTTGTGATGGCACCGTAAATATCCATCATGCAGGCATCAAAACCAAAGGAAGCATATGCAGCTACCCTGGAATCCGAATCTATGCCATAATATCTCTTGAACCAGTGACAAAAAGCAGTAATATTTCCATATTCCAGCATACAGCCCTTTGGCACACCTGTGGAACCGGAAGTATACAAAAGGATAAACAGATCATGCAGCTGCGGCTTCTTAAGCACAACATCCCTATCCTCCAGCTGCCAGATCTGATCTGTAAACAGCACCGGTCCTTTATATCCGTCTACCAGAGGAAGAAGCTCTCTGTCAGCAATGAGAAGCTTTGCAGAGGAATCCTCCATCATGTACATCAGGCGGTCCCTGGGATAGGTTGGATCCAGAGGCTGGTAAGCTGCACCTGCCTTTATCACGCCCATCGGCGCGATCGCCATATATTCACAGCGGGGGATCAGAATGGAAACAACATCCTCACTGCCGATTCCCTGGGATGCGATATATTTTCCAAGTCTGTCGCTGATCTCATCCAGTTCTCTGTAAGTATATTTTTTATCCTTAAATACCACAGCCGTATGGTCAGGAATGGTCTGTACCAGCTCCTCAAACATATCAGCGATGGTCTTACTTCTGTCATATTCGCAGGCAGTATTATTAAATTCCGCAATTGTGTCCGCTCCATTTTGAGAAAGAACAGAAACTTCCGAAATATATTTTGCTTTCAGCAGGGAATCCATAGCTGCCTCATAGGATTCCAGCATTCCACGTACAAAGGCTTCACTGTACATGTCACTGCGGTATTCTGCAGTAAGCACATATTTATGATCGTATTCTCTTACCTGGATCAACAGAGGCATCTTTGACATATCCGGAGAAAGGTCATGACCCCTGGCAACGGTATCACCGATTGGGAAATCATCCCCAAGCTCTGCCTGATATGCAAATACCAGATCAGAATTAATCCCGTACTTTGCACAAATATCAGAGAACGGAAAAATATCATTTGCCATGGAAGACAGAATCTGCTCAGAGAGCTCTGTCATATAGGCCTGTATGGTGACTTTCGGATCACAGGAACAGTAAACCGGCAGAGTCTTTACAAGCATGCAGACTGTATTCTCCAGTCTGGAATCATTTCTTCCATTATAAATAGTTGCAAAAAGACTCTCCTCGGAATTGGAATATCTGCTCATGAGAATGCCGAATACACCTGTAAACAGAATGTTTGGAGTAACCCCCAGCTTCTCGCAGGCAGAAAGTACCAGAGACTCTCTGGTGTCCACAGGCACCGACAGATATCCTCTCTCAGGAGTCTTTCCTGAACAGTCAGGAAGAGGCAGGGATTCTGTCTCAATTCCCTCGAAAATACTGTCATAATATTTCTCGGCCTTCTTATATTTTCCCTCTTTCATCTGCTGTTCTTCATCAAGGGCAGCATCAAAGCCTGTGTAGGATTCTTTCTCCAATTTCTCACCCAGATAGGCCCGATCGATATCCTCAAAAATAATATCATAGGAATTACCATCTGCCAGGATATGGTGGAAATCTGTAAAAAGATATTTCCTGTCTTCTGTCACATAAATCCCCGCCCGGAACAGCCGTCCCTTTTCCAGCTTAAAGGGACGCACCAGCTCATCTTTCATCTTTTCAAACTGCTCATTTGTGGTCCGGACCACCTCTGGTACAAAGGCTTCCTCACAAGGCTTCTGCACCATCTCTCCGCTGTCACTTAAATAAACCTTTGTCAGCAGATACGGATGTGCAGCGATCATCTGAGAAATGGCATCTGACAGCTTCTGAACGTCAACAGAGCTTTCCAGTTCAAACAGGAACGGAATATTGTATACCGTACTCTCAGGATTCTTCATGCACTCTGCAAAAATACCCTTCTGGGAGCCGGTAAGAGGGTAAACTTCTCTCTTTTCATAGGTTCTGATCTTCGGTGCAAGCATCACATATTTTTCCAGCTTCTCCACCGTATTGTTTTCGTGGATATCACTGGTTTTCACAGTCACTCCGAATTCCTCTGAGATCAGAATACAAAGCTTCATGGCACTGATAGAAGACAGCCCCGCCCTGTAAAAACTTGTGTCAGTTCCAAAAAAATCATTCTCCACAACGTCTGCAACGATTTCAAAAATCTTCTTCTGCATAGGAGTCTGGGGTTCTTTCAGATTCTTTGGCTGTGCAACCGGCTTTGGCAGTGCTTTCTTATCAATTTTACCATTCTGTGTCACAGGCATCTTTTCCAGTTGGACAAAAACCTCAGGAACCATATAATGAGCCAGGGACTCTGATGCATAGACAGAAAGCTCCTCTGTAATTGATCTGGCGGTCAGCCATAAAATAGCAGCAGAGGAATTTGTTATCTACAGGCAGAGTAATGCTGGTAATGATTCCCTCATAGGAATTGATCACCTCCTCGATCTCACCAAGCTCAATCCTCAGACCGCGAAGCTTGATCTGATTGTCTATTCTTCCGAAAAATTCAATCTCACCCTCAGGGCTGATCCTTGCAAGGTCACCGGTCTTATAAGCTCTCTCTCCGTTAAGATCAATGAATACAGCCTCTGTTTTATCCGGCAGATTCATATAACCTCTGCCAACGCCCAGTCCTGCAATCACAAGCTCTCCGGTCTCTCCGTCCGGAAGGATCCTGTTCTCTTTGTCAACCACATAAACCTGAACATTGCCGTTTGGCTCTCCGATGGTAATATTTTTGCTGTCGGTGATCACCTTCATGGTACAGCTGATGGTGGTCTCGGTTGGTCCATAGCCGTTCATAATATAAGCATCCGGGTTTACTGCGTGAATCTTGTCAAAAAGTGCAGGCGGGAATGCTTCTGCTCCTACGTCAAATACCTTGATCTGGGCAGCTGCTTCCTGAAGCTGGGGCAGATCGATCATATTGGAAAGATAGGTAGGAGTTGTGGTCATAATATCCACTTTATTTTTTACAATTAAATCTCCAAGCATAATGGGATTCAGGATCTCTTCATCGCTTGCGATCACTGCAGTCATTCCATTGGTGAGAGGGAGAAATTCCTCCAATACCGAAACATCAAATGTCATGGCTGCCATGGAAAGGGAAACGCTTCCCCTGCTTACATAGCCATAGGTTTCTGCATTCTTTGGATTGGGATTTACAAAATTGGCAAGGTTGATATGCTCGATCATAACACCTTTTGGTTTTCCAGTAGAACCGGAGGTGTAAATACAGTAGCAAAGATCATGTTCCTTAATCCTGGTGTCCGGGTTCCCGGCATTTGGATTTTCCAGCAATTCTTCAAGCAGAAGCACCGTACAGGAAAGCCTGGAAAACAGCTCCTGGCGGTCCTTCGCGATTTCCTTTGTGGTGATAATAAAGGGAACTCCTGCATCTTCAAAAATGAACTGCACACGGTCATCGGGATAATCCGGGGCTGCGACAGCAAATGCACCACCAGCCTTCAAAATACCCTGACGGACTGCGTAAAAGTCACAGCAGCGCTCCAGTACCACACCTACGATTTTTTCACAGCCAACGCCTTTTTCAATAAGAGAATTCGCAATTCTGTTTGCTCTTTCATTCAGCTGTGCGTAGGTAAAGCTTTCCTTGCTGGAAGCTACAGCACATTTGTCAGGATGAAGCCGCACCTGCTCTTCAAACAGCTTTGTCACAGGCTGAAATTCAAAAACAAAATTGCTCTTTTCGTTAATGTCAGACATTTCCTGCACCTCCTAAAATGATATTATAGTATTATTCATATCAATTGCGCGGATATAATCCATTGATTTTGAAATCTTTTTCACCAGCTCAATTCCATGGATATCAAACTCCTCATGGTCATAGCTGTATTCCAACGGATTAAAATTCACTCGTTCGTCTCTTATCCTTAACTGGCAAATGTCATCCTCCAGGCAAAGTATTGATGTCGATCCAGTTGAAGTTTTTTCCACCAATTTAATGATATTCACAGTCAGTTTCTTCTGCACACACGGCAGCATGATTGGCTCTGTTTCCGGATACACCGTTTTCCTTGCAGAACTCCAGGATTTTTCTGTTTAACCGCGCCAGCTTCTTCCATAGGTGCTCTTAATGGAAAAAATCAAAATTGATTCCGGGATTTTGGTCCGGAACAATATAAAAAGTAGAATTTTTGTGTTTGATCTTTCGGAAAATCCAGGCTGCGATCAGGGTTATGATCTCTGTGGCAACAAATGCAGCACCAATTCCATTTGTACCGATTCCATCAATCTGTTTCCAGATAGAAATTCCTATAAATGTTGCAGGAAGAACTGCCACTGCGTTTTCAAGGAAGGTAACAAAGCTTGCAATTGCAGTCTCTTCAATAGATTCATAATAGCTTACGGTAAATTTATTCCAGAGATAAGGCACTACACACAAAGCAAAAATACGTAGTGCATGAACCATCTCCCGTCCCAACTCTCCGCCGCCTCCGAACATAATGGTGATCTGTTCTGTAAACAGCATGATCAGAACGAATATGACTGCCAGCACGATATAGCTGTATTTCAGCATTTTTTTTGCACAGGACACGGATTCCTACATAGTCTTTTTCTCCAAAAAGAATTCCTGCAACATTAGGAATTACACCAATGATTCCGCCTGTAAGCATTTCCACGATCAGCAAAACATTGTCGCAGACCGTAAATACTGCCATTCCGTCTTCCCCGATCTGATTCATAATGATGGTGTTTAGGCCAAGGGCTTTTACAAAATTGGTTGCCATGAAAACAAGCATGGGCACACCTGTAATCACTGCTTCCTTCACGATTCCGAAATCCTTTGCATTCAGCCGCACGAAACTGATAT